>JGI11772J19994_1000013_pt1 | contig 36063 bp, 36 predicted proteins | sample Etolagsurwater0m_FD_19994 | JGI IMG/M metagenome (IMG submission 19994) | reverse complement strand
TGGAAATAAAAATGAATTTGAGTGTGAGGTAGTTTTAATTTCAGTAGGCAGAAAACCAAATACTCAGGGTTTAAATTTGGAGACAATTGGTGTGCAACTTGATGATAAACAAAGAATCAAAGTTGATCATACTTATAAAACAAATGTACAAAATATTTATGCTATTGGTGATGTAATAGCAGGACCTATGTTAGCACATAAAGCTGAAGATGAGGGTATTGCGGTTGCAGAAAATATTGTAGGTCAATCTGGTCATGTCAATTATGATACTATTCCTGGAGTAGTTTATACAACACCTGAAGTAGCTTCTATAGGCAAAACTGAAGAACAACTTAAAGAGTCAAATACCGAATATAAAATTGGAAAATTTTCATTCATGGCTAATTCGCGGGCAAAAGCAATTGACGATGCAGAAGGTTTTGTAAAAATATTAGCTGATAAAAATACTGATAGAGTTCTAGGAGCACACATCATTGGACCACATGCAGGAGAATTAATTGCAGAAATTGGTGTTGCTATGGAATTTGGTGCAAGCTCAGAAGATATAGCGAGAACATGTCATGCACACCCAACCTTCTCAGAAGCAGTTAAAGAGGCAGCATTATCAGTTGATAAAAGAGCAATACACTCTTAGTTTTTTCTCTTAATATAAAAGGATGAAAGTTCCGATTCTATTACCCAACATTTTTAATCATCCATTTACATACGAGTCAGATCAAAGTTTAGAAATCGGAGACTATGTTTTAGTTCCTTTTGGTAAGTCTAAAATTACTGGTGTAGTTTGGGATGATTTTGAAAAAAAAAATAATAAAAATTTTCAAATTAAAAAAATAATAAGAAAATTAGAAGTCCCAAGAATAAAAAAAAATACTATCAAATTTTTAAACTGGTTTTCAGAATATAATATTATTCCTAAAGGTATGTCATTAAAACTTATGTTATTGAGTGGTAATGCTATCGAGAAATTTTCAAATATAGATTTTCAAAAATTTGAATTTATAGAAAAAAATAATTCCTTTAAACTTTCTGAAGAGCAAAAAAATTCGCTAATAAAAATGAATGAGCTTAATGATAAATTTAGAGTACATGTTCTTCAAGGTACTACGGGCTCGGGTAAGACAATGGTATATTTCGAGGCTTTAAAAGATAGAATTTTAAAGGGATTTCAAGGGTTAATCTTACTTCCAGAAATTGGATTAACAGGTCAATTTGAAAGTAAGTTCATTGAATTTTTTGGATTTCAACCTGCAATTTGGCATTCTGGAGTTTCTAAAAAAAATAAAGAAATTATTTGGAGTGGAATAGCTAATGGAAAAATAAAAGTAGTAATAGGTGCTAGATCATCTTTATTTTTGCCTTTTAAAAATTTAGGATTAATTGTTGTTGATGAGGAGCATGATCAATCATTCAAACAAGATGAGGGTGTGACTTATAATGCAAGAGATATGGCTATCTCGAGAGCTTCATTTGAAAATATACCAATAAATTTAATTACAGCTGTACCCTCAATTGAAACTTTTGAAAATATTAAAAAAGGAAAATATTCTTCATCTAAAATTGAAAATCGGTTTCAAAATGCCTCTTTACCTGAGTATGAAATAATTAATTTAAATAAAACAAAATTAGACAAACAATCATGGCTTTCAAAAGAAATTATAGATAAAGTTAAATTTCATTTAAATAGAAAAGATCAAGTATTATTTTTTTTAAATCGAAGAGGATTTTCCCCACATGTTTTGTGCAATAAGTGTTTTAATAGCTACACCTGTCCAAACTGTTCTATTAATTTAGTTTATCATAAAAATAAAAATAATTTATTATGTCACTATTGTGGTTTTAAAGGCTCACTGAATAGAGATTGTGTTAAAGATGGAAAATGTGAAAATATCTTTAGTGGCCCTGGAGTGGAAAGAATTTCAGATGAAGTAAAAAAAAATTTTCCTACCAAAAAAATTGAAATTTTTTCTAGTGATACTATGAATAAAAAAGACTCTTCCATAAAACTTGAAAAAATAATTAATAATGAAACTCAAATTTTAATTGGTACTCAATTAATATCAAAAGGTTTTCATTTTCCTAATCTTAATTGTATTGTAGTTGTAGATATTGACTTATCTTCACAGGGACATGATTTGAGAGGTGCAGAAAAAAACCTTCAACTTTATCATCAATTATCTGGAAGGGCTGGTAGAGCGGGAAAGCCTGCTATGGTGTATTTTCAAACCTACAGCAATAATCCTAAAATGATTTTGGATATTACAAATAAAAATCCTGAAATTTTTTTAGAAAAAGAATTAGATTTGAGAAAAATAAATAAACTTCCACCTTTTCAAAGATTTATATCTTTAATTTTGACAGGTGAAAATGAGGACAAATTAGAGAGAGAAGCATTCAAATTTAAAGATTTTTTAGAAGGAAAAATAATTGGAAAAATTTTAGGACCAGTAAGTGCACCAATTTTTAGATTAAAAAAAAAATATAGAGTTAGATTCTTAATAAGAGGGCCTAAGTCAATGAATATGCAAAACTCAATTGCAAATATTGTTCCAAATTATAAATTTCCCAATGGAATAAAACTGTCGGTTGATGTTGACCCAATAAACTTCAATTAATACTGAAAAAAAAGGCATTTTTAGCTAATGTGCTACTTGAAGACATTGGGGTCATATGTTAATTAAACCGTGTTTTTAAATTAATCTTCATTAATTTTAGAGGTAATAAATTGAGTAAAAATACAGGATTTTCTAGTACTTCAGCTAATAGGTACTCATTAGCACTTTATGAGCTTGCGTCCGAGAGCAACCTAGTATCCCAAATTGAAGAACAGGCAATAGCCTTAATAAATTTAATCAAATCAAGTAATGATTTTAATAATCTTATTAAAGACCCAACTTCAAATAAAGATAATTTAATTACCGTAATTTCAAAAATATCAGAACAAAATAAGTTAGATAATTTATTTAAGAATTTTCTAAATTTTTTAATTACCAAAAGAAGATTTTTCTTTGTTGAACAAATTTTAAAAAGTTTTGTAGAGACTTGCTCTAAAAAAAGAGGAGAGCTTAAAGCTGAGCTAAATCAGCTAAAGAACTTTCTAATGAAGAAATTCAAAATATTACAAATGAACTTACTCAAAATTTTAGTTCTAAAATAAAATTAAACTATAAACATGATAAGAGTTTAATTGGAGGTTTGATCGTACAAGTGGGTAGTACAATGGTCGATACTTCCATTAAAAATAAATTACAACAAATCGAAAATAGAATGATAGAGGCATAAATGGAAATAAATCCTTCAGAAGTAACAAAAATATTAAAAGAACAAATTAAAAATTTTGGTGACAAAGCAGAAGTCACAGAAGTAGGACAAGTTTTATCTGTTGGAGATGGTATTGCAAGGATCTATGGACTTGACAATGTTCAGGCTGGAGAAATGGTTGAATTTTCGGATGGATCAAAAGGAATGGCTCTTAACTTAGAGACTGAAAATGTTGGAGTTGTAATTTTTGGAGATGATAGAAAAATCAAAGAGGGAGATATTGTAAAAAGAACTGGTAACATTGTAGATACTCCTGTTGGAAAAGAGTTGTTAGGAAGAGTAGTTGATGGATTAGGTAATCCCATTGATGGTAAAGGAGCATTAGATAAAGGAATTCAAAAAAGTCGAGTTGAAGTAAAAGCTCCTGGTATTATTCCAAGACAATCTGTTAGTGAGCCAATGCAAACAGGATTAAAATCAATTGATAGTCTTGTTCCAATTGGAAGAGGCCAAAGGGAATTAATTATTGGAGATAGACAAACTGGAAAAACAGCAGTTGCAATAGATGCAATAATTAACCAGAAAAAAATAAATGAATCTGGTGATGAGAAACAAAAGCTTTATTGCATTTACGTTGCAATTGGGCAAAAAAGATCAACAGTAAGACAAATTCAAAAAACTTTAGAGGAAGCGGGTGCAATGGAATACACTACTATTGTAGCTGCAACAGCATCAGACTCAGCGCCTTTACAATTTTTAGCTCCGTATACAGGATGTACGATGGGAGAATATTTTAGAGATAATGGCATGCATGCTTTGATAATTTATGATGACTTATCAAAACAAGCTGTAGCTTACAGACAAATGTCTTTATTGTTAAGAAGACCCCCAGGAAGAGAAGCTTACCCAGGAGATGTATTTTATTTACATAGTAGATTGCTTGAAAGAGCTGCTAAATTAAGTGATGAACATGGGAGGAGGTTCTTTAACAGCACTTCCTATCATTGAAACTCAGGGAGGGGACGTTTCAGCGTTCATTCCAACTAACGTAATTTCAATTACAGATGGTCAGATTTTTTTAGAAACTGAACTTTTTAACCAAGGTATTAGACCTGCAATTAACGTTGGATTGTCAGTATCAAGGGTTGGATCTGCCGCTCAAACTAAAGCGATGAAAAAAGTTTCAGGATCTATGAAGTTAGAGTTAGCTCAATATAGAGAGATGGCTGCTTTTGCACAATTTGGGTCCGATTTAGATGCTTCTACACAACAGCTTTTGAATAGAGGATCAAAACTAACTGAACTTTTAAAGCAAAAACAATATTCGCCGATGACAGTTGCTGAACAAGTTATTTCTGTATTTTGTGGTGTTAAAGGTTACCTAGATAATGTTGAGCTTAAAGATATTGCAGAGTTTGAGAAAAAAATTATTGATAAATGCAAATCTGATAAGCCTGAAATTATAAATTCAATTTTGAGCACTGGAAAATTAGAGGAAGATACTGAAAAAATGTTGGTTGAAGTAATTACTCAACTTAAACAAAATTTCAAATCTTAAGATAAAGTATGGCAAGTTTAGACGACCTAAAAAAAAGAATAGCTAGCGTTAAATCTACACAAAAAATAACAAAAGCTATGAAAATGGTTGCGGCAGCTAAATTGAGAAAAGCTCAAGAAAGTGCCGAAAGGGGAAGACCTTATTCAGAAAAAATGAATAATGTTATTCTAAACTTATCAAATGGAATTTCTGATAAAGAAAATGCGCCAAAATTATTATCTGGCACTGGAAAAGATAAAGTTCATCTTTGTGTTGTAATGACATCAGATAGAGGTTTGTGTGGAGGTTTTAACTCTAATATTATTAAAAAAGCAAAACTATTCTTTAATAAGTTAGCTGAAGAAGGCAAGGAGTTAAAAATTATTACCGTAGGATCAAAAGGAAATGACCAGTTAAAAAGAGTATATGGAAAACAGATTATTGAAAAAATATCATTCAAAAATTCAAAAAATGCTAATTATTTTGATGCTGAAAAAGTAAGTAAAATAATAATAGAAAAATTTGAAAAAGAAGAGTTTGATGTTTGTACAATTTTTTACAATCAATTTAAAAATGTTATTACTCAAATTCCACAAGCTCAACAAATCATACCACTAAAAACTGATAATGAAGAAGTAGCCAAATCAGATGATAGTTATGAGTTTGAGCCTGATGAAGATGAGATTTTGAGCAATTTGTTGCCTAAAAATATTTCAACACAAATATTTAAAGCAATGTTAGAGAATTCAGCTAGCGAACAGGGTTCAAGAATGAGTGCAATGGACAATGCAACCCGAAACGCAGGTGAAATGGTTGACAAACTTACTATTGAGTATAATAGAAGTCGTCAAGCAGCAATTACTAAAGAACTAATAGAAATTATATCAGGAGCAGAAAGTTTATAATTATGAGCAAAGGAATTATCACACAAGTTATTGGGGCAGTAGTCGATGTTAAATTTGAAGGAGATCTTCCAGAAATCCTTACAGCATTAGAATGTAAAAATGGCGGTAATAGACTAGTTTTAGAGGTTGCCCAACATTTGGGAGAGTCAACAGTAAGAACTATTGCAATGGATGCTACTGAAGGATTGAAAAGAGGTGATGAAGTTACTAATACAAATGCTCCGATACAGGTGCCGGTTGGACCAGAAACTCTAGGAAGAATTATAAATGTTATTGGGGAACCAATTGATGAAAGAGGTGAAGTAAAAACAAAAGAAACTTGGCCTATACATAGAGCAGCTCCAGAATTTAATGATCAATCAACTGAAACTGAAATACTAGTAACAGGAATTAAGGTTATTGATTTATTAGCACCATATGCAAAAGGTGGTAAAATTGGTTTATTTGGTGGAGCTGGAGTAGGTAAAACAGTTTTAATTATGGAGTTAATTAATAACGTTGCAAAAGCTCATGGTGGATTTTCAGTATTTGCAGGTGTTGGAGAAAGAACTCGTGAAGGAAATGATCTTTACCATGAAATGATAGAGTCAGGTGTAATTAAAAAAGAAGGACCAGGTTCTAAAGCAGCACTAGTATACGGACAAATGAATGAACCTCCTGGAGCAAGAGCTAGAGTTGCATTGACAGGTTTGACTGTTGCTGAATATTTTAGAGATCAAGAAGGTCAAGACGTACTTTTCTTTGTTGATAATATTTTTAGATTTACCCAAGCTGGTTCAGAGGTTTCAGCTTTATTAGGAAGAATTCCATCTGCTGTGGGATATCAACCGACGCTAGCAACGGATATGGGTAATCTTCAAGAAAGAATTACAACTACAAACAAGGGTTCAATTACATCTGTTCAAGCAATTTATGTACCTGCAGATGATTTAACTGACCCTGCGCCAGCAACTTCATTTGCTCACTTAGATGCTACAACAGTTTTATCTAGACAAATTGCAGAAATTGGAATTTATCCAGCTGTAGACCCACTAGACTCAACTTCTAGAATATTAGATCCAAGAATTGTTGGAGACGAACATTATAGAGTTGCCAGAGAAGTTCAAAAAGTTTTACAAACTTACAAATCACTTCAAGATATTATTGCGATTTTAGGTATGGATGAATTATCTGAAGAGGACAAATTAATAGTAGCTAGAGCAAGAAAAATTCAAAGATTTTTATCTCAGCCATTCTTTGTTGCAGAAGTATTTACAGGATCTCCTGGAAAATTAGTTGATCTTGAGTCAACAATTAAAGGTTTTGCAGCAATCTGTAATGGAGACTATGATCATTTACCAGAAGCAGCATTTTATATGGTAGGAACTATTGAAGAAGCTATAGAAAAAGCTGAAAAAATGGCCAAAGATGCAGCTGCATAATGAGTGACGAATTTAAAATAGAAATAGTAAACCCAGAAAAATCTTTTCTTCTAAAAGAAGATGTTACTGAAGTAGTTGTTCCTGCTTATGAAGGTGAAATAGGTATACTCAAAGATCATATTTCAATAATATCATTTTTAAAACCAGGGGTAATTAAGGTTATATCAAAATCTGTAGAAGAGAAATTTTATGTTGATGATGGAATTATAGAATTTAAAGATAACAACTTATCTATTTTAACTAGTTCTATTATTAATCTTAAAGATTTAGACAAAAATAAAATTGATGAATTGCTAAAACAAGCTGAAGAAGTAAATTCGAAAGCTGATATTAGTGACCAAATAAAATATTTAGCTGATCAAAAAACTGAAGTTCTAAAGTCAATTAATTAATTATTTTTTTAATTTTTTCTTTTAGTAATTGATAAACATGTAGTTTGAAGTCTACTACAACATTTGTAATTTCATCTAATTCAATCCATTTCCAATCTAAAAATTCAGGGTTTTTTGTTTTAATATTAATATCTTCATCTTTACCAAGGTATCTCATTAAAAACCATTTTTGCTTTTGTCCTCTAAATTTACCTTTCCATATGATTCCAAGTAAATTATTTGGAAGCTCATAAGAAATCATTTCGTCAATTTCTTTGATAAGCTTTACATTTTTAATTGAAGTTTCTTCCTCTAATTCCCTAAAAGCAGCTGCTAGAAAATCTTCACCTTCATCAACACCGCCCTGAGGCATTTGCCAATAGTCTTTTGGATTATCTATTCTTTTTGCTACAAAAATTTTATTATCTTTATTTAAAACAATAATACCCACACCACTTCGGAGTGGTAAATTTTTATATTTTTCTTGCATATTAGCCGTTTAATAATTTTATAGCGTAACTTAACTGATTGTCAGTTTCTGTTTTAATTCTAAACTCATCAGAGTCTTCAGTTATTTCTATATCAGGAGTAACACCAACTTCGGAAATTGATTTTCCAGATGGCAAATAATATTTTGCAACTGTCAATCTAATAGCACCTCTATTTTTTAAAGGTATGATCGACTGCACTGATCCTTTGCCATAACTTCTTTCCCCTAAAATTATAGCCCGTTTGTGATCTTTTAATGCTCCAGCAACAATTTCCGAGGCAGATGCAGAGCCATAATTTATTAATACAATTAAAGTTTTGCCTTTAGTAATGTCTCCTTTTTTAGCAAACCATTTTCTGTTTTCAGATGCTTTTCGACTTTTAGTAGAAACTATTTCTCCATTATCTAAAAAAAAATCTGAAATTTTAATCGCTTGTGAAAGTAGGCCACCTGGGTTGTTTCTTAGATCTAAAATATAGGAATTTACATTCTCATTTTTATTTAATTCTTCAATTTTATTTTCTATTTGTTCTCCACTATTGTCATTGAAAGAAGTTAGCCTTATGTAACCTATATTATTTTCTAATAAGTCAGATTTTACAGATTGGACTTCGATTATTTCTCTTATAATGTTAAATGTAAGNGCTTTTTTTTCACCTCTTCTCCTAACAGTGAGTTCAATAGATGAACCAACTGGTCCTCTCATTAAATCAACTGCTTCACTTAAAGATTTTCCTTGTACCTGAGTATCATTTATTTTTACAATATAATCACCAGCTTTTAATCCAGCTTTGTCAGCAGGTGTTCCATCCATTGGTGTGATAACTTTTACAACTCCTGCTTCCATTCCTACTTCAATACCAAGTCCACCAAATTCNCCACTNGTCTCGGTTTGCATTTCTTCGAAAATTTCAGGCGACATATATGCAGAGTAAGGATCAAGTGATTGTAAAAGACCATTTATTGCAGAGTCCATACTTTCTGATTGATTAATTTCATCAACATATTCTTTATTGATTTTTTCTAGCACTTCTCCAAACAAATCTATTTTTTTATAAATTTCATTTTCTACTGAATGAGAAAATTGAAAAAAACTAAAATTTATAGTTAAAAAAAGTATTATTATTTTTAGTTTTTTCATATCATTACTTTTTCTTTTGGGATTAATTCAGACCATATTTTTTCTAATTCATAAAATTTTCTTTTTTCGGGATGAAAGATATGAACTATTAAATCTATCCCATCAACCAACTTCCATTCAGAACTATCTTTACCTTCAATTTTAGAGTTTTGAACCCCGTTGTCCTTTAATTTTTCTAAAACTTGTTCAGATAAAGATTGAATATGTCTTGAAGAGGTTCCGCTTGCAATTATCATATAATCTGCCATCGAGCTTTTATCTTTAAGATCTATCGTGACAATATCCAAAGCCTTGTTAGAGTCTAAAGTTTTTATGATAATTTCTTTAAGATCTGAAATTTTATCCATTAATTAAATAAACAGTATCAAATTTTTCTCAATTGAGAAGATGAAATGTTGACTTTATCAAATTTAATAAAAGTTACACTTTTGCTACCAAGAGTTTTAAATGCCTTTGATTTTAATGATTTTTTTTTATACCCATGTCTATCAAAAACAACAATATTACAATTTTTTGATATCAATTTCCATTTATGCCATTTGTGAAAATTAATTAAGTTATCGGCACCCATTAAAAAATAAATTTCATTCTTTTTATTTTTTTTAAAATGATTAATTAAGTCAATTGTTTTATTAGACTTAATTACATCCTCATAAAATTTAACTTTAATAAATTTATTCAATCCAATAATTTTTTTACAATCTTTGAGTCGTTCTTTGAGGTTTTGTGGATTATTCTTTTTAAATGGATTTTGTCTCGTTATCGCCCAAACTACATATTTAAGTTTAAATATTTTTTTAGCTTCTTTAGAAATTACCAAGTGTCCTTTATGGGCCGGATCAAAAGAACCACCTAATACTCCAATTTTAGTTTTTTTAATATTCAAACTACTTCCTTATTTGTCCTTTACTTGTAACTTTATATTTATAAGAAACTAATTGATTTAAACCCACAGGCCCTCGTGGAGGTAGAGTATTCGTGGATATTCCAACTTCACCACCAAATCCAAATTCTCCACCATCAGCAAATTGCGTAGATGTATTATGCATTGCAATTGAGCTTTTGACATTTTTTAGAAATTTATCAGCAGCATTTTTATTTTGAGTTATAATTGCATCAGTATGCATAGTGCCATAAATATTTATATGTTTCACAGCTTCTTCTAGATTTTCAACTGCTTTAACGGATACTGCAGGAGATAGGTATTCTTTAGACCAGTCTTTTTCGGAAGCTTTAACTGAAATTCCTTTGTATTTTTTTTTAATAATTGGGTCTGCAATAATTTTACAGTTACTATCTGCTAATTTTTTAAGAATTGGATTTAAAAATTTATTAAGAGTTTTTTTATGAAATAAAATAGTTTCCGTTGCCCCACAAATTGCAGTGTTTCTAAGTTTTGCATTATAAACAATTTTTGTTGCCATATTTAAATTTGCATCTTTATCAATATATGTATGGCAAATTCCTTCCAAATGACCAATGATTGGAATGTTAGAATATTCTTGTACTTTTTTAACTAAACTCTTACCGCCTCTAGGAATTATAAGGTCAATATAACTCTTCATTTTAGTCAGCAAATAATCAACCACACTTCTATCTTTTGTTTCAATTAATTGAATAAAATTTTCATTTATTCGATTTTGTTTCAAAGCAGTTCTAAAAAATTTAGATAATATTTTATTTGAGTTTAAAGCTTCAGAACCACCCTTTAAAATTACTGGATTTCCTGATTTAAAACATAAAGCCGCAACATCACATGTAACATTAGGTCTACTTTCATAGATAACACCTATTACACCTATTGGAATTGTAACTTTAGATATACTAAGACCGTTCGGTCTTGTCCATTTTTCAAGAATTAAATCTGTTGGATCTTTAAGTTTAATGATTTCATTTAAAGATTTAACTATATCTAATATTTTTTTTTCATTAAGAATTAATCTATTTATTAAATTTTCTGCTAAATTTTTTTTAACAGCTAGGCCTATATCTTTTGAGTTTTCTTTGATTATTAATTCTTTATTTTTTAATATAATTTTACAGTAATCGCTTAAGACTCTATTTTTTTCTTTCGCACTAATTTCTATACTTGCTGCTTTTTTTGCATTTTTACCAATATAGATTAATTTTTTCATTTAATTTTTACCATATCATCTTTATGTACAACTTCAGACTTAGATATATATCCTAAAATTTTTTCAATATCTTTTGAATGTTGGCCTAAAATTTTATTTATTTCTTCAGAAGAAAAAGAACTTAATCCTCTTGCAAATTCTTTATTATTTTTATCAATGATTTTAATATGATCACCTTTTTTAAATTTTCCAGAAACGTTCTTTATTCCTGCAGCTAATAAACTTTTACCATTTTTGAGGGCTTTCTTGGCACCATCATCAATTATCAACTCTCCTTTAGGGGAGATAGAGCTAATAATCCATTTCTTTCGAGCATCCAATTTAGATACTTTAGGCAAAAACCAAGTACAATTATTTTTTTTAATTATTTCTGTAATTGGATTTAAATATAATCCATTAGCTATTACCATCGAGCATCCTGATAGTTGACAAATTTTTGCAGCTTCTATTTTTGTAAGCATGCCCCCACTGCCATATTCGTTAACACCTTTAATATCTATTTTTTTTAAGTGATTATTTAAATCATTAATTTTTTTAATAAGTTTAGCATCTTTGTGGATTTTAGGATTTTTATCATATAGACCATTTACGTCTGATAATAATACCAAAGTATCAGCATTAGTTATTTGAGCAACTCTAGATGCTAATCTATCGTTATCTCCATATTTGATCTCACTAGTTGCTATTGTGTCATTTTCGTTAACGATAGGAATAAAATTTAAATCAAAAAGATTTTCAAAAGTTCTTTTAGCATTAAGAGATCTTCTTCTTTCTTCTGTATCCTCAAGGGTAAGTAGTATTTGTGAAATATTTAGATTGTGTTTTTCAAAAGTTTGGGAAAATAAATTCATTAGTTCAATCTGTCCAATTGATGCAATTGCTTGACTTTTATCTAATTTTAGATTTTTTTTGCTAATATTCATTTTTATACATCCAAGAGCAATAGCTCCAGAACTAACAATTATTACTTTTTGATTTTTTGATTTAAGTTTTTGGATATCTTCTGCAAAACTTGATAGCCATTTTTTTCTAATTATTTTATTTTCATCAACTAATAATGAGGAACCAATTTTTATTACTGTAATTTTAGAGTCTTTAAGCTGCATATGAAATTAATTTGGATTTAATTTTAGACACAGAATCTTTGTCAAATGTTGTTAAAGTTATAATCTCTACATTTTTATCTTTTGAAAATTCCTCAATAATTTCTTGGACCATTTCTTCATCTACTAGGTCAATTTTATTTAACACAATTAATTCTTTTTTTTTTAAAAGATCTGGGCTGTAGTTGCTTAGCTCAGTTTTTACTTGATTATATGAATTATTTAAATCTTCATTTGTTATATCTATTAAATGTAGCAAAGACTTACACCTTTCGATATGTTTTAAGAATTGAATTCCCAAGCCAACACCTTCATGAGCACCCTCAACTAGCCCAGGTATATCTGCAAGCGTGATTTCTTTATCATCATAAGATGCAACACCAAGATTTGGATTAAGTGTTGTAAATTTATAATTTGCTATTTTAGGGCTTGCATTAGTAATCGCAGCTAACAAACTAGATTTTCCTGCATTTGGTAAACCAATTATTCCAATATCTGCAATAGTTTTTAATTGTAACCAAATTATAAACTCTTCTCCTTTAGAACCTTTGGTAAATTTTTTTGGAGCTCTATTAGTTGAGCTTTTAAATCTTGTATTTCCTAAACCACCTTTACCACCAGCAGCTGCTACAAATTCTTCACCAACTTTATTAAAATCATAGATTAGAGTTTTATTATCTTCTTCAAATACTTGTGTACCAATAGGTACTTTTAAAATTAGATCCTCTCCACCTTTTCCAGTTCTATTTTGACCAGATCCATTTTCACCTCGTCCTGCCTTATGATGTTGCTGATATCTATAATCGATTAATGTATTAAGATTTTGTTCAGATCTTAAAATTACTGAACCACCTTTGCCTCCATCCCCACCATCTGGGCCACCATATTCAATAAATTTTTCTCTTCTAAAGCTTGGAGAGCCATCTCCGCCATTTCCGGCTTTAATATAAATTTTGACTTGATCTAAGAATTTCATAATACAACAACAACTTTTAAGTTGTACTATTAATTGGGTTTTACTGAAACGAAAGTTCTATCTGATTTAGATTTTTTAAATACTACTTTGCCTTTTACTACTGAAAAAATTGAGTGATCTTTTCCCATCCCAACATTTTCTCCAGGGAAAATTTTTGTTCCTCTTTGTCTAACTATTATATTTCCAGGAATTACAGTTTCTCCACCGTATTTTTTTACACCAAGTCTTCTACCAGCACTATCTCGGCCGTTTCTAGATGATCCACCTGCTTTTTTTGTTGCCATAAGTTACCTAGTTATTTTCCTGCTACTTCTTTTGTTTCTTCAGCTTTAGCCGGCTTAGAAATTTTTTCTGCTTCAGAAAGTAGCTTTCCATCTTTTGCAAAAATTTTACTAATTCTTATTAAAGAATATTCTTGTCTATGACCATTTTTTCTTCTTGAGTTTTGTCTTCTTCTTTTCTTAAAGATTAAAATAGTTCTATTTTTACTATTTTTTATTAAATCTGCCTCAACTTTTGCTCCTTCTACAGTTGGAGCTCCAATCTCTATAGTTTTGTCATCACCATAAGCTAAGATTTCTTTGAATTCTACTTTTGTATCAGGCTTTGAGTCTGCTAATTTTTCAATCTTAAGGATTTCTCCAGATTTTACTTTATACTGCTTTCCACCTGTTTGTATTACTGCGTATGACATAATGATATTCTTAAATTTTGTAACAGCAATATAGTCCGAGTAAGGTTTTAGTCAAGCCGAATAAGTTAGAAATTATCCTTTAAATCTCGCAATTTTGAGAAATTTTCTAAGTCTTTTGCTTTTAGAAATATATTGCACTCCAACTCATCTTTTATAGTCGAAGGAAGCGTAGGAAGGTTTTTATTTAATCTAGATTTAATCTCAATAATCTTTTTTTTAAGCAACAAATTATCTGGATCATATTTCAAACAAAATTCTGAATTTTTTAAAGTGTATTCATGACCACAGTAAATTTTAATTTCTTGTGGCAATTTTTTTAATTTATTTAGAGAGTTAAACATTTGATTATAAGTTCCTTCAAATATTCTTCCACAACCTAATGAAAATAAAGTATCACCAGTAAAAATAATTTTTTCGTTAAAAAAATAATAGCAAATATGGCCACTTGTATGTCCAGGTATATGAATAATTTTTGATTGAAAGTTGTCTGACTTCCAAATTTCATTATCATCAACCATAATATCTATTTCTGGAATTCTATTTTTATCACCTCTGAATCCTATAATTTTACAATTATATTTTTTTTTTAATTCGTTATTTCCTCCAACATGATCATAATGATGATGAGTATTTAAAATATATTTTAGTTTGATATTATTTTGGTCAATAAAGTTTGATATTGGTTGTGACTCACTTGGATCAACAGCACAAGCTATTTTTTGATTTTCATCTATTATTAAGTAGCTATAATTATCTTGTAAACATGAAATGATCTCAACTTTCATTTTTATTTTTCTATAATAAATATTCCAAGATCAGCAACAAAATTTTTAAAATTTAAATTTGAAGTTTTGATTATTGACACCTCTTCTTTACTAAGGGCTAAGGAATTTTTTATTTTAAAATTTTTTTCTTTAGAAAAATTAAAAAAATCTTTGATAGTGCACATATGTAAATTAGCAGTATTGTACCATTGATCTGGCAGTGTTTCTGTTATTGGCATTGTTCCTCTAAAAAGTAAATGAAATCTTACTTTCCAGTACCCAAAGTTTGGAATAGTGACTATGGCTTTCTTACCAACTCTTAAAAGTTCATTAATTACAATTTCAGGATTTAGAAAAGCTTGTAGAGTTTGACTTAAGATAGCATAATCAAATGAATGATTGGGAAACTGTTGCAAATCACTTTCTGCATTCCCTTCAATTACAGTTAAGCCTTTTGATATGCATTTTTGAACTTTTTCTTTTGAAAGCTCTAAACCTCTAACATCTATATTTTTATTTTTTTTTAGGAAATCCATTAAAACTCCATCACCACATCCCACATCAATCACTCTACTATTGTTTTCAATTAAGTCAGCGATAATTTTAAATTCATGTTTCATNTTAATAGGATTTTTCTATAAAATTTTTTAATGCTTTTAAAAACTCAGGGACATCTAATAAAAATGAGTCGTGACCTTTATCNGATTCAATTTCAACAAATCCAACATCTGCTCCAATTGCATTTAAGGCAATTACAATCTCTTTGTTTTCTTGAGTGGGGTAAAGCCAATCTGAAGTAAACGAAATTATAAAAAATTTTGTTTTAGTATTCTTAAAAGCTTTCGATAAATTTCCTTCAAAATTCCTTGATAGATCAAAGTAATCCATTGCCCTGGTAATGTATAAATAGCTATTAGCATCAAATCTATCCACAAATACTGAACCTTGATATCTTAAATAACTTTCTATTTGAAAATCAGCATCAAAACCAAATTTTAAATCATCTCGCTCCTGCAATTTTCTTCCAAATTTTTCTTGTAACCCTTTTTTTGATAAGTAAGTAATATGAGCTGCCATTCTAGCGACTGCTAAACCTTTATTGGGGTTTGAATTTTTAGAAATATAATTACCATCACACCAATTTGAGTCTGATGCTATAGCTTGTCTACCTAGCTCATTAAAAGCTATATTTTGAGCTGAGTGACTAGACGTGCAGGCTATTGGTATAGCAGTTTTAGACTTATCAGGAAAATTACTTACAAATTGCAAAACTTGCATACCTCCCATTGAACCACCAATAACAGAAAAAAGTTTTTCTATCCCAAAATAATCGACTAAATTAATTTGAGCATTTACCATGTCATTAATAGTAATAACTGGAAAATCAGTTCCATAAATTTGATTAGTACCAGGATCTATTTCGCTTGGTCCAAAAGATCCCATGCACCCACCAATTACATTAGCACAAATTATAAAGAATTTATCAGTATCAATAGCTTTGCCTGGACCAACTGCGTAATTCCACCAACCATCTTTATTAGTTACAGGATTAATTCCTGCCACAAATTGATCACCAGTTAAAGCATGAAATATCAAAATAGCATTATCTTTATTTTCATTAAGCGTGCCATAAGTTTCATAAGCTAATGGAAAATTACTAATTGTTTTACCACAATCTAATTTTAATGGTTTTTCTATTAACAGACTTTTAATATTCTTTTTAATATTCATAACTAATAGGCTGTGATTTGAATTGTGAGAAAAAAAACTTATTTAGCGGTTTTTTTATAGCGCTCGCAATTCAGATAAATCAGCGCATAAATTTTGTACTAGAAGTTATTTAGTATGTCAATTTTTTTTAAAGAATATACATATTCAGTATAAATAAATAATAATTTATTTATAAAGATTAAAAATATAAAAATGCCAATACCAAAATTTAAACAGTTTTCAATCGAACCTTATAAGCCTGGCAAATCTAAAATTAATAAGATTAAAAATGTTATAAAGTTGTCTGCAAATGAGTCTGCTTTAGGAACCAGCAATAGAGTTAAAAAACTTTTATTAACTAAAAAACTAGAACTTTCTAGATATCCAGATAGCAAATCCATTGATTTAAGAAAACAAATTGCAAAAGCATATAATTGTAATTTTAATAAAATTATATGTGGAGCCGGTTCTGATGAAGTTATTCAAATGATTTGTAATTTATATTTAAATAACAAAGATGAAGTAATTGTTCCAGAGTTTAGCTTTTTAATGTATCGAATTTATGCACAAATTGTTGGTGCAAAAGTTATTTTTTCAAAGGAAAATAATTTCAAGGTTTCAATTTCTGAAATTCTAAAAAAAGTTACTAAAAAAACAAAAATTGTGTTTATTGCTAATCCCAATAATCCAACTGGTACTTATTTGACAAAATCTGAATTAATAAATTTAAGAAATAAATTAAATCAAAATATTTTACTAGTAATTGATGATGCTTATCATGAATATACGACATCATCAGATTATATTTCAGCACTTGATTTATTTAAAAATAAAGAAAATGTCTTTATCTTGAGAACTTTCTCTAAAATTTATGGTCTAGCATCACTTAGAGTAGGGTGGGGCTATGGTTCAATAAAAATAATTAATGCTTTAAATTCAATTAAACCTCCATTCAATGTTAGTCAAATAGCACAAGCAGCAGCAATTGAAGCTTTAAAAGATAAAAAATTTATAGCTAAATCTATAAAATTTAATTTAATTAATGGGAAAAAAATTAAAAAATTTTTAGAGCAATACCAAATTTTTTCAAATGAAATTAATACTAATTTTTTATTACTTAGTTTTAAAAAATGTAAAATTTCTGCAAAACAATTTTATGAAAAATTGAAACAAAAAGGTATAATAATTAGATCTACAGAAGAAGGGTATAAAATAAAAAATCATTTAAGATTAAGTATAGGTTCTCAAAAAGAAAATTTAAGTTTTTTAAAATCAGTAAAAGATATATTTAGATAAAAAAATGAAAAATATTTTTATTATTGGATGTGGTTTATTAGGTTCATCTTTACTTAGAGCCTTAGTGAAAAAAAATATATCAAAAAAAATTTTTGTTTATGAAAAATCTAAATCAAATTTAAATAAAATAAAAAAACTTAAACTATCTTGTGAAGTTGTTGATGATTTTAAGTTTGCAGTTACAAATTCTGATCTCATCATTTTATGTACCCCTATGAGTGAATATAAAAAAATAGTTTTAAAAATGAATAAATATTTAACTGCTAAAAATTTAATTACTGATGTTGGTTCATCAAAACTAGAGTCCTCTAAAATTGTAAAAAAATATTTAAAAAAAGGTGCCAATTGGCTTTCCAGCCATCCTATAGCAGGCTCTGAAGTGAGTGGCCCTGAACATGGAAAAGCAGATCTATTTATGGATAGATGGGCGATTTTAATCAAAGATAAAAATTCAAAATTAGAGCATTTAAAATTATTAGATAACTTCTGGAAAAAACTTGGATCAAAAGTAGCGATAATGACGTCTGAAAAACATGATAAAATATTTTCAATCACTAGTCATTTACCACATCTAATTGCTTATAATCTTGTAAAATCAGCTCAAGATTTTGAAAAAAAACAAAAATATAGTTTAATCAAATTTAGTGCTGGTGGTTTAAGGGATTTTTCTAGAATTGCTGCATCAAATGAAATTATGTGGAGAGATATTTTTTTCAATAATAAAGATAATGTTATTAAAGCAATAGATTTGTTTATAAAAAATTTAAATGAATTTAAAAATGATATTAAAATAAAAAATAATAATTCTATATTGAAAAAACTTAAGCAAACTAAAAGTGTAAGAAAAAAGATAATTAAACTTAAACAAGATATAAATAAACCTGATTTTGGAAGAAGTTAGTAAGAATAAACATTACTGACTTTTTTTATTTCTAGTTTTGCAGTTTTTTCTATTAATTTAATTGTCTTTTGGGTAGGCATAATCAATACTTTTTTTCTTGGACCATAAGCATGAATAAAATTTTTATTATTAATGCATATTCCAACATGTCCCTTCCAAAAAATAATATCTCCTTTTCTTAATTCATCTCTATTATTTTTTCTACAATACCTAATTTGATCCTTGGTATCCCGTGGAAAAAATTTATTATTAAATTTAAAGTATATTTGTAAAAGAGCAGAACAATCAATCCCATCACGTGATTTACCTCCCCATAGATATTTTGTATTTAAAAATTGTTTAAAAATTTTTATAAAGTTTTCATCCTTAAAGTTTATTTGCTTTGTATCTTTTTTTTTTATCCACTGATTTTTTTCAAATTCAAAATAATTTTCGCTTTCATTTAAAATTGAAATACCACTACTAAAAAATAAATACTTGCCAGTTTTTAAAAATTTATTTTTACTTTTTTTATATACATGTGATTTGATTTTAAATATTTTGTATTTAGGACTAAATTTATCTTGAAACTTATCTAGCTTAATAAATCCAATATAATTATCGTATAATGCTTTTATTTTGATCCAGTTTTTTATTTTTTTTATAACTAAAAATTTTTCACCATATAGAATTTGTGAAATGACCTCAGACTTAGATGAAGGTTTAGAGTGTATATTCGCTAAACTTTTATTAAAATAAAAATTATTTTTCACTTAATTTTAACTTATTTTTTATTACCCATAAAATAATCAATGATGGAATAACCATTATAGCAGTTAAGATAAAAAATATCCCCCAATCCCCATTTAGCCAGTCTACCAATGCACCAGAAGATGAAGCTAGTGTAGTTCTTCCCGCAGTTCCGATTGAAGCCAAAAGTGCATACTGGGTAGCCGTATATGCTCTATCAACTAATAATGAAATAAAAGCAACAAAAGCAACCGTTGCAAATGCTGCGGCTATATCATCAAATATAACAGCTATTGCAAAAAGTATTTCTGATTTATCACTCCATGCTAATAGTGTGAACAATAAGTTGGTGCTTGCCATCAGTATGCCAGCAAGAAACATTGCCTTTAAAACACCCGATCTAATTACAAATAATCCACCAAGTAATGTGAATATTACTGTAGTAACCCATCCAAGGGTTTTTGAATAAATAGCTATATCACTTTTGCTAAAACCAATCTCTTTATAAAAAATTATAGACATTCTTCCTAAAAATGCCTCACCAACTTTAAAAAGAAACACAAATCCTAAAATTGCTAATGCAATTTTAAAACCATTCTTTTTAAAAAAACTAACTATAGGACCACTTACAGTGCCACCAATCCATGTAAGTAAATCTGTAAATATATTTTTAGAATTAAATTTATTTGAAATTAGCATGTCGTCTTCTTTTTGTTTCTTTTTTCTTTCTTCGGAGCCGCCTTCTGAAATAAACATTAAACCAATATTCATTAGTATTACTAGAACACCAAGTATTAAAAAAGTAAGTTGCCAATAATTTTCAAATCCTAAATTTTGAAGATATTCTGCTGAAAATAATGAAATGACACCTCCTAATTTATAACCACTCCACCAGCCGACTACAGCCATAGCAGCACCTGCTGCCATTGATTTTCCTTCATGCTCACCAATCTGTTCAATTCTTAATGCATCAACAGTTATATCTTGTGTTGCTGAGGCAATTGCAATGAACAATCCAACAGTGATCACCATAGCTAAATTTTGTGTTGGATTAAGAATACTCCAAAGAACAAGACAAATTAAAATTAAAGATTGCATTAAAACAATCCAAGCTCTTCGATGCCCAATTTTTTTGGTAAGTATAGGAATTTGTATTCTATCTATTAATGGTGCCCATAAGTAGTTAAATGCATAAACACCAAATATTAATCCTGCCCATCCAATAGTTGATCTACTTAAACCATCTTCCTTTAACCACAAACTAAGACTACTTCCAATAAGAACCCAAGGGAACCCCGATATAGCACCAAGCAATAGAATTTTTAACATTCTAATATCAAAATATATTGAAAAGGTTTCTGATAAGGATTGTTTTTTTATTTCAATCAAACTAATTTCTCCAAAATGATGGTAAAAATAATACTAAAATAGCAAACAACTCAAGTCTACCTAAAATCATTCCAAGGGTTAGTATCCATTTAGAAATATCAGGCAAAGTTGAAAAATTTCCATTTGGACCAATTATGTTACCCAATCCAGGACCAACATTCGAAATTGAGGTCGCAGCACCAGAAATGGCTGTTACAAAATCTAGACCAGTTAAAGATAATAATGCTGCTAAAATAAAAAATATTACAAAATAAAGATATATGAATGAAATTATTGAGGAAATAAATTTGTTATCAATAACATTTTTGTCATATTTCATAACAAATACTCCTTTAGGATAAATAATTTTTTTAAGTTGGTTAGAGATAAAAAGGTATAATATTTGAATTCTAAATATTTTTATTCCACAAGTTGTAGATCCTGCACATCCTCCAATAAACATTAAAGCTAAAAATAACACTAAAGCAAAACTACCCCAACCATCAAATTCTGCATTTACGTATCCCGTACCTGTAAGAATTGAAATAACATTAAAAAAAATAGATCTTAAATTAAATTTTGTTCCATCGTAAAAAATTAAATAAATCGATAAAATAGTAATAGCTATTAAAATAATTTTTATAAATGTTCTAATTTGAATGTCTGAGGTAAATATTTTTTTATTACCATTTATAAATTTAATGTAGACAATGAAAGGTAAGCTACCGAGGATTATAAATAACATAGAGGAAATTTCAATTGGGATGCTATTAAAATAACCAATAGACTCGTTATAGTTAGAAAATCCACCTGTAGCTATTGTTGTCATAGAGTGAGTTAAACTATCAAAAATACTCATTCCAAAAATCCAATAGGTTAAGGCACACAAGATTGTTAGTGATGAGTAAATATAAATTAGTCTTAGGGCAATCTCTTTAGATTTTGGAAGAATTTTTTCAGAGGAGTCGTTGCTAGATATTTTAAATAATTGCATACCTCCGACGTTCATTATTGGCATTAAAGTGATGGCCATTACAATAATTCCAATTCCCCCAAGCCACTGGAGTATTGCACGCCAAAGTAATATACTTTTTGGTGTTATTTCTAAATTAGACAATATAGTTGAGCCTGTAGTTGTGATCCCAGACATACTTTCAAAAAAAGAGTCTGTGAATGATAAATTTAGATTTGAAAAAATAAAAGGCAATGATCCAAAAATTGCAATACTCAACCAGGATAAAGCAGTTAATAAAAAAGCTTGCTGTAAATTTAACTTTTTATCATGATCTAAATTAGATAAAAAAAATAAAGTTCCAAAAATAATTGTAATGATTGATGCACCAAAAAAAGAGGAATCTATTTCTGAATAAATTAGTTGTATAATTATTGGGAGAAACATGGAGGCCCCCAAAATAATTTGCAAAATACCCAGTGTAAAAAAAACTGTTTTATAATTAGACATTTTGAAAGAACATTATTTTATGGTAAATAAATTTCAACTCTATAAGAATTAATAAAATCATTAATTTAAGATTTTTTAGAAGTTATTCATGATTAAAAAAGAAAATTTAGACAAAACAAGTGCCTGGCCTTTTGTAGAAGCAAAAAAAATGCTTCGTGAGAGAAAATCTTTTATAGAAAAAAAAGGTAAAATAACTCTACAGACCGGTTATGGACCAAGTGGTTTACCTCATATTGGTACCTTTGGAGAAGTTGCAAGAACTTCTATGATGGTAAATGCATTAAATCAATTAACCGATCTTCCAACAGAAATAATTACATTTTCAGATGATATGGATGGATTGAGGAAAGTGCCCGACAATGTTCCTAATCAGGAATTATTAACTGCCAACTTACACAAACCATTAACTCAGGTTCCTGATCCATTTAATAAATATAATAGTTTTGGTGAGCACAATAACGAAATGTTGAAAAATTTTTTGAATAGTTTTAACTTTAGATATAATTTTAAAAGCTCAACCTCATTATATAAAAGTGGTTATTTTAATCCTACACTTCAAATTATTTTAGAAAATTATGATGGGGTTATGAACATAATACTACCAACTCTTGGAAAAGATAGACAAAGAACTTATAGCCCCTTTTTACCAATATGCCCTGAAACAGGACATGTATTAGAAATTCCAGTATTAGAGATTGATAAAAATAATTCAAAAGTAGTTTTTGATAATAATGGAAAAAAATTAGAAGCAAGCATTTTAGATGGTCACTGTAAATTACAATGGAAAGTAGATTGGGCAATGAGATGGTATGCACTGGATGTAGATTTTGAAATGTATGGAAAAGACTTAATTGAAAGTGCAATTTTATCTTCAAAAATAATTAATTTGATAGGAAAAAAAAATCCTTCTGGTTTTGCTTATGAGCTTTTTTTAGATGAAAAGGGTGAAAAAATATCCAAATCAAAAGGAAATGGCATAACTATAGATCAATGGTTAACCTATGCATCACCCGAAAGTCTTTCTCTATATATGTATCAAAATCCAAAAAGGGCCAAGAAACTTTATAAAGAAATTGTACCCAAAGCAGTAGATGAGTATTTGGATTGTATTGAAAAAGCAAAAAAGCAAGATGAATTGCAATTGTTAATGAATCCAGTCTGGCATGTTCACAACGGACAGATCCCACAAGAAGACTCTATAATGACCTTCTCTATGTTGTTAAACCTTGTTGAAACTAGCAATGCTGATAGCAAAGAACTGTTATGGAAATTTGTGAAAAAATATAACCCTAATATTTCTGAAAAGAATTCCCCAATTTTTGATGCACTAGTTGGTTATGCTATTAAATATTTTAATGACGTAATAAAATCTCAAAAAAAATATAAAATGCCAGATGAACAAGAGAGAAAAGCTTTAGCCGCATTAGTTAATACTCTCAATACATGTAATGAACAAATGAGCCCAGAGGAAATTCAAACATTAATATATTCGACTGGTAAAGAAAATGGTTATGCTGAAAATTTAAGAGATTGGTTTAAGTTGATTTATGAAGTTGTATTTGGTGATGAAAATGGACCTCGAATGGGATTTTTTATAAGTTTTTTTGGAGTAAATGAAACAAAGGAATTAATTCTAAGTAAGCTTAAATAATGTTTTCAAAACTTAGACCACTTATTTTCAAATTTGACCCTGAAACAGCACATAATCTTGCAATTAAATCTCTTAAACTAAATCTAATATCAAATGTTTTTGATACTAATAAAAATGATCCAATTTTTAAAACAGAGCTTTTTAAAAAAGAAATTGAAAATCCAATTGGTATAGCTGCTGGTTTTGATAAGAATGCTGAAGTTTATAATCCTTTATTTAAAATTGGATTTGGTTTTGTTGAAGTTGGTACAATAACACCATTAGAACAATATGGTAATCCAAAACCCAGAGTATTTAGGTTAGTCGATGATAAAGCACTGATTAATAGACTAGGATTTAATAATCAAGGTACAAAAAATGTTTTAAATAGAATTAAGAGTAATCCTAAACAAGGACTTCTTGGTATAAATATTGGTCCCAACAAAGATACTAANGATAGAATTAATGATTATTTAATTGGATTGAATACTTTTCATGAATATGCTGACTATATNACAATTAATATTTCATCACCTAATACGGAAAACCTAAGAAATTTACATGAGCAAACAAAGTTAAATGATTTACTTAAATCTATAATTTTGGAGAAACAAAAACTTAAATCAAAAATTCCAATAGCAGTAAAAATTTCACCTGATGTAAATGACAACCAGATAAATGAAATTTCTGGTATTCTTTTAGAAAATAATATTGATGCTGCTGTAATTTCTAATACTTCAGACTCAACTAGAGAAAATTTAATAGATATTCAAAAACATCAAAAAGGTGGTCTATCAGGTAAGCCCATAGAAAAGAAATCTAATTTAGTTATTAATAAATTCTATAATTTGCTAAAGGGTAAAATTAAAATTATTGGAGTAGGCGGTATTGACTCTGGTAAAAGTGCATATGATAAATTATTAGCTGGTGCTGATTATCTCCAACTTTATACTGGGATGGTTTATCAAGGTCCAAATATAGTGAGTATTATAAAAAAAGAGCTCAAAGAATTATTAATTAAAGATGGGGTTAAGAATTTTAGAGAAATTGTTGGAAATAATAGGTCATCATAAATCTATTAAACTTGACGCAATCAATATCTAACCTTATATAGGCACTGTTATTATGTCTAAAAAATGTGAATTAACCGGAAAAATCCCTATGAAGGGTCATAATGTCAGTCATGCTAATAACAAGACTAAAAGAAGATTTTTACCAAATTTAAAAAAAGTAAAATTTACAAGTGAACTTTTGAAAAGAAGTCTAAAACTAAAAGTTAGTAATGCTGGTGTTCGTTCTGTAGATAAAAAAGGTAGTTTTGATGAGTTTTTAAAAACAGTAAAAAATAAAAATTTATCTCCAAGATTAAAGAAACTAAAAAAAAGTATATTAATTAAATCTCCATTTAAAAAAGTAGCGTCAACTAAATCTGCGTAATGAATAAATTATTGATTACCCTGTCATTTATGATGGGTGTGGTTGTTTTAGCTTCAAACTATCTAGTTCAGTTTCCAATTAATCATTATGGATTGAATGAAATACTTACCTATGGTGCATTTAGTTACCCAATTGCATTTTTAATAACAGATTTAGCTAACAGGTCATTTGGTAAAATTATTGCAAAAAAAATTGTTTATTTAGGTTTCACAATAGGGATTTTATTTACACTAATTTTTTCAACAAATTTTGGAGATTTGATATCAATAAGAATTGCTATAGGTTCTGGTATAGCTTTTATAACTGCTCAGTTATTAGATGTACAAATTTTTGATCAGCTAAGAAAAAAGGAGTGGTTTATTGCTCCGTTAACATCTTCATTAATTGGCTCAATAGTTGATACGTTTATTTTCTTTTCAATCGCATTTTATGGAACAGGGGTGCCTTGGGTAACACTATCTTTAGGTGATCTAGCTGTAAAATTTATTGTTGCTTTGGTGATGTTAATTCCTTTTAGAATTTTATTAAATTTTATTAAACCAATTAAAGCTTAATATAAAAATTTATAAGATAAAATTTTATAAGCTAATTTTGCTACTAAAAAGTTATAAGAGTCGAAACCTTTTATTGGAGATAGCTCATTAATATCAGCTCCAACTATTTTTGAATTTTTTGCAGCAATTCTAATTATATTTAATGTTTCATCCCAAAGTAATCCTCCTGGCTCAGGAGTTCCGGTTGCAGGCATAATACTTGAGTCTAAACCATCTACATCAAAAGTAAGATAAACAGTTTTATTTTTAATCATTTTTTTGAATTTTTTTAAATCCCATTTGGCTTTATCTTTTGCCCAAAATATTTCTATTCTTGAAGAGTTTTTCTTTAAAAAGGGAATTTCACTTTCTGATATATTTCTTATACCAAATGAAATTACAGAAACATTTGGAAAATCAAGGCATCTTTTAATTGCTGAAGCATGAGAAAATTTTTCCCCATTATAGCTCTCTCTTAGATCTGCATGTGCATCAAAATGCAATAAGCATAGATCTTTATATTTATTTGCAAATGGTCTAATGCACCCTGGTGTTATTGAGTGCTCACCACCAAAAGTTAAAGGAAAAAGTTTTTTATTAAGAATTTCTTCATTAATATTAGACATTTTGTTTAAAGCTTTGTTGATATTTTTATCAATTTTAAAAGGTTTTAAAGTTTTAATCCCAATTTTTTTGTAAGGCTCACAATTTAATTCTTCATCATAAAGTTCAACTTGATGAGATGCTTTAATAATTTCTTTAGGACCATTTCTAGGTTCCACCACCATAACTGACAGTCTTTTCTAAGCCAAAAGGTACTACAACAACTTTTTCTTTGAAATCGACATCATTGTCAATTCCGAGAAATCCATTTTTATTTGAAAGATAATTCAATTTTTACCTGAAAATTTTAGCAAAATTTTTTCTAGATCTATTTTTCCATTCACCTTTGTGATAAGCGTCACTAGCAATTAAAGGTAAAACACTTGTAGCTTCAGCAAAAACCATTTGTTCTTTAGTTACATCCACTTTCCCCCAAGAACTAGCCTCCTTTAAAGTTGAACTACTACACGCACCATCTCTTGAGTCGGCCACAGTAATTTGAACTGCATATTTATGCATTTCTACATCTTTACCAAGAAGTTCTGCACAAATAACTGTATCCTGAATAAAGTTTTTTGGAACACCACCACCGATCATGAAAAGACCTGAGCCCTTAGATTGCATTTTAATTTCTGTAAGTTCTCTAAATTCTCTTATTGAATCTATAGTCATATGATTTTTTGGGTTTTTTTCTTGGTGCATAACTAAACCAAACCCAGCACTTGAGTCTGTAAAAGCAGGACAAAAAATTGGAACATTGTTATCATAAGCCGTTTCAATCAAAGAATCTTTCTTTTTAGAATTTTCTTTTAGATATTTTCCCATTTCCCAAATAAATTCTCTTGAAGTATAGCTTCTAGGTTCTAGGGTATCAGCTATGTCACATATTTTTTTATCACACATTTGTAATTCATCTTCATCGATATAAGTGTCATATATTCTATCAATATAATTTTTTCTAAGTTCTGTATCATCCTGAAATTGTGACCCTTGATAATGTTTAAATCCTAGCGCTTCAAAAAAATCCATATCTACTATAGATGCTCCAGTTGCTACAATAGCATCTACCATATTGTATTTAACTAAATCTTTATAAATATTCATGCAGCCCGCTGCCGAAGTTGAGCCTGCAAGAGTTAAAAAAATAGTACACTCTTTATCTTTTAGCATCTCATTATAAATACTTGCGGCATTAGCAGTTTCCCTAGATACAAAAGACATTTTTTCCATTGCTGAAATAATCGTTCTTGAATCAAATGATGTGATATCTATGTGTTCTACAGGATTTTTGAGAAAATCTTTTTTACTGTTGTGACCTAAGTTTTTATTTTCAGACATTAAGCGACCAAGATTGCTTTATTAATGTCTTTATCATACATGGTCATAATAGGTTGATCTTCTACCTCAAAAATTTCATCAGAATAGAAACCATTAAATTGAGTTCTAAAAGTTAAACCATAAGCTCCTAGTTGACCTAATTCAATGTAATCATTTTCTTTAATATTATTTGGAAGTAAAAAAGGACCTTTCATGTAGTCCATACTGTCACAAGTTGGTCCATAAAAATCAAATGCAGTTAATTTTTTTGAAATTATTTTGTTTGAACTATCTTTGATCATTCTAGATGGAAAAACAATATTAGGTGCTCCTGCATCAAACAAAGTTCCATATGTTCCATCATTAATATAAAGCTTTTGTTTTTTTCTTAAATTAATTCTTACTATTGTTGAGCCACTTTCAGCAACTAAAGCTCTTCCAGGCTCACAAATTACTTCAGGCATTTTTTCTAATTTTAAATTATCTAATCCATTTTTAATTTCAGAAAAATAATTTTCTAATGCTTGTGGTACAAGGTCAGGATAGATTGCAGGAAAACCACCACCAACATTTATGTAATCTGGTATAATTTTTGTTTTTTTAATTATGTTGCCAATTTCATTTATGCCTTTAGCGTAAGAAATTGGATGCATACATTGTGAACCAACATGAAAGCTTAAGCCAACTTTGCTCGCATACTGTTTTGCTAATCTTAATAATCCTAATGCTTCAGAATTTTGTGCACCAAATTTTTTTGATAAATCTATTTCTGCATGCTCATTTGATACCGCTAATCTAACAAATAATTCTAAATCATTAGCATTATTTGTTGATTGAATTATTTTGATTAATTCATCTTTTGTATCAAGTGAAAATGTTTTGATACCATAATTGAAATATGCTTCAGCAATACTTTCTCTACTTTTTACAGTATGCATATAGCTACATTTAACTGTTGAACTAAATTGTTTTACTAATTTTATTTCATTAATTGATGCTACATCAAATTGATCAATGCCACTTTTAATTATTGTTTGAATGACATCAGGATGTGAATTCGTTTTTACAGCGTATAAAATCTTACCTGGAAAATTTTTTTTAAAGTGATGTACAGCTGTTTGAATAGAATTTTTTCTTATACAGTAAACTGGTTTTTCAGGTTTCAGTTGATTTATTAGTTCTTCAACCGATTTAAATTTTTGCACTAATAATGCCTCCAAAAAAAAATTTAATAAAAAAAGCTTTTTAAAACTTGTAAAAAACTTTCAATTTTTCATGCAATTAAGCCAATAGAATACCAATGTAAAGTAAATAATAACGGTTGAATAATTTTAATTCATGACCATATTGAATGGTATGAAAGACCAAGTAACACTTAAAAACATCAATGATTTTGATAATAAATCATTGCTTATTGTAGATGATGACAATCCATTTAGAGAGAGACTTGCAAGAGCGATGGAAAAAAAAGGTTTTGAAGTTTTTCAAGCTGAAGGTGTACAAAAAGGCATTGAATCAGTTAAATCAAAGAGCCCAGGATTCGCTGTTGTAGATTTAAGACTTGGAGATGGAAACGGACTAGAGGTTGTAAAAGAAATACAATCTTCCAATGCAACTAGCAGGATAATTATGTTAACTGGCTATGGAAACATCCCAACTGCTGTTGCGGCTATTAAAGAAGGAGCAATAGATTATTTAGCGAAACCTGCTGATGCAGATGATGTTGAAAAAGCGCTTCTAGCTGATCCTTCCAAAAAGGCAGCACCACCTGAAAACCCAATGTCAGCTGATAGAGTTAAATGGGAACATATTCACAGGGTTTTTGAGCTATGTAACAGAAATGTTTCTGAGACAGCAAGAAGACTAAAAATGCATAGAAGAACTCTTCAAAGAATTCTATCTAAAAGATCTCCTAAATAAATTTTCTAAATTTAATTATTTTTTTGGTGATTACTGCTAATAAAAATATTTTAAAACTCTCTGCTAAAAGAAAGGGTACAACACCTAATTGAATAATTGGTTTATCCCATCCAATAAGAGTTCCTAGCCACAATACTCCAAGGATATAAATAGTTGATACTGATAGAATAAGTTTAGCTAATATTTTTAAAAAGTTATCATTAAAATTTATTTTTGATGAAAAATAACATGCAGTTAAAAAACCAATTAAATAACCCATTGTTGGTCCCATAAAATATGTAAGACCAACTCCTTTTTCAGGTGAGTTAGAAAATACAGGCAAACCAGCTATTCCTTCAATAAGATAGAGAGATATAGTTGCTAGACCCATTTTATAACCAAATGCTATACCAATAAACATTACCATAAATGTTTGCATTGTCATTGGTACAGGGTAAAAGGGAATTTTTATTTTTGCTGAAATTGTTAGTGCAATTGTTCCAATAAAAATTAATGCTAAATTTTTAAATATTTTTGTTTGTGAATTTTGTTTAATAAGCTCCATAATTAATAATACTCTTATTTTTTGTGATAATCTAGTTTTATATTAATTGAATTAAGTATGGTATATTTTAAGAAGTATAGATGTTAATACCTAAATAATATTTAAATTATTTCATGACTAATATTAAAAAAACTGATCATTTTTATTTAATTGATGGTTCAGGTTATATTTTTAGAGCATATTATGCATTACCCCCTCTAACTAGAAAAAGTGATGGTCTTCCTACTGGAGCGGTAAGTGGGTTCTGTAGCATGCTTTTTAAATTATTAGAGGACTCTAAATCTAATGAGAATTTACAAAAACCCACTCATTTTGCTGTAATTTTTGACTCAGCTAGAAAAACTTTTAGAAATGAAATTTATAGTGACTATAAGGCTAATCGTTCCGAGGCCCCAGATGATCTGGCGCCACAATTTGAATATATAAGAAAGTCAGTTTTAGCATTTAACTTACCTTCGGTAGAGTTAATCAATTATGAAGCAGATGATTTAATAGCCACTTATGTTGATGAAATTTTAACTCTTGGCGCCAAGGTAACAATTGTTTCTTCCGATAAAGATTTAATGCAATTATATAAAAAAAATGTTCGGATTTTTGATCCGATGAAGAATAAATTTATTCATGAAGACGATATTCATAATAAATTTGGAGTGGATGCAAGCAAGGTTATTGATGTACAGGCTTTAGCAGGCGATAGTAGTGATAATGTTCCTGGAGTGCCAGGAATAGGAGTAAAAACAGCAGCAGAACTTATCAATAAATATGGAACTTTAGAAAAACTTTTAAAATCAGCCCATGAAATTAAACAGAATAAAAGAAGAGAAACTCTTCTTGAAAATAAAGATAAAGCTTTAATTAGTAAGCAGCTAGTGACTTTAAAACATGATGCTCCAATAAATCAAAAATTAGAAGATTTTAGATTAAAAGAAATTGATAAAGATAAACTTTATAAATTTTTAAGAGAAATGGAATTTAATAGATTATTAAGTTCTGCTATCTCTGCATATGGTGAACCTAATCTTTTAAGCTCAAAAACTGAAGTTCAAGAAAAACAAAAACAAATCTCAAAAAAAAATTATTCTTTAATAAGTGAAATTGATGAATTAGATGAATGGATTAAAGAAGCAGAGGAAGTTGGTGAAGTTGCGATTGATACTGAAACAAGTTCAGTTGATCCCAATCAGGCTTATTTGGTAGGAATTTCTTTAAGTTCAAAAATAGGTAAAGCTTGCTATATCCCTGTAGGACATAAATCTAATAAAAATTTAGATAAAAAAAAAGTATTAGATAAATTAAAACCTTTATTAGAAGATCAAAGTATAAAGAAAATCGGTCAAAATATAAAATTTGATTTTATTATTTTATATAGAGAAGGAATTACAATTTCTCCAATGGAAGATACTATGTTGATGTCCTACGTTTTGGACGCAGGAAAAAATAGGCATAACATGGACACCTTATCTGAAATCCATTTAGGACATAAAACTATTGCATTCAAAGATTTGGTAGGCTCTGGAAAAAAAGAGATTAACTTTAGTGACGTAGAACTCGATAAAGCAAAAGATTATGCTGCAGAAGATGCTGATATTACCTTTAGGTTATATAAAAAATTCATTAAAAATTTAAAATTAGAAAAAATGATTAATATTTATGAAATTTTTGAAAAGCCTATGATTGAAATTCTAGCTTTTATGGAAATGAGAGGAATAAAAATTGATAGNAATTTCTTAAAATCTTTATCTTTAAAATTTGAAAAAAAAATTGAAAAACTGGAAAAAGAAATTTTTAAAATTGCCAAAAAAGATTTTAACATAGGATCCCCAAAACAACTGGGAGATATCATATATAATGATTTAAAAATAGCAGGACTGAAAAAAACTAAAAAAGGAGGATTTGCTACTAGTGCAAGTGTTTTAGAGGATTTGGCATTTAAGGGTCACAAATTTCCTCAATTAGTTTTAGACTGGAGGCAGGTGTCTAAATTAAAAAATACATATTCTGATGCACTCCCAGAACATGTAAATCCTTTAACTAAAAGAGTTCACACTTCTTTTTTATTGGCCGCAACGACTACTGGAAGATTAGCATCAAGTGATCCAAATTTACAAAATATTCCCATTAAATCTGAAGATGGCAAAGATATTAGGAAAGCATTTATAGCAGAAAAAAATCATACTTTAATATCTGCAGATTATAATCAAATTGAAATGAGAATTTTAGCTGATTTAGCTGGAGTTAAAGAATTAAAAAAAGCATTTAAAAATAATGAAGATATTCATTCTTTAACGGCTAGCCAAATATTTAATATAGATATTAAAAAAGTTGATCAGGATCAAAGACGTAAAGCAAAAGCAATTAATTTTGGAATTATATATGGAATTTCACAATATGGTTTAGCTAAACAAATTAATGTATCTAATTATGAGGCAGAGGAATTTTTAAATGCATATTTTGCAAAATTTCCAGAAATTAAAATTTATATGGATGAAACAATTAAATTTTGTAGAAAATCTGGCTATGTAAATAATATTTTTGGTAGAAGATCTCATTTTAATGCAATTAATGATAAAAACTTTAATGTAAGAAATTTCCAAGAAAGAGCAGCAATTAATGCTCCGATACAAGGTTCTGCTTCAGAAATAATGCGTCTTGCAATGATTAGGTTACAAAAAAACTTAAATCAAAATAATAAATTAAAATCAAAAATGTTACTTCAAATCCACGATGAGTTGATATTTGAGGTTCCTAAAAATGAAGTAGATGAGATGACAAAGATTATTAAGAAAGAGATGACCAGCGTAAGTGAAAGTGAGCATCATTCATTCTCAACACCTTTAACTGTTGACATAAATATCGGTGATAATTGGGGTACCCTTCACTAGTTTTAATGATGTTGCCCAATTTAGAACATTTTAGTATTTTTATATAACATGATGAACAAACAAACTATTGCCTTAGTAGATGATGATAGAAATATACTTACTAGTTTAAGTATAGCTCTAGAAAAAGAAGGATTTAAAGTTCAAACATATATTGATGGAGAAAGTGCTCTAATTGGTTTAAGCAGAACTCCACCTGACTTAGCAGTTATAGATATAAAAATGCCTAAAATGGATGGAGAAGAATTACTTAAAAAACTTAGAAAAAAAACTGCCCTACCGGTAATTTTTTTAACTTCAAAAGATGATGAAATTGATGAATTACTTGGTTTAAAACTTGGTGCAGATGATTTTGTAAAAAAATCAGGAGGCTTTTCAATTAAAGTATTAATCGAAAGAATTAGAGTGCAATTAAGAAAAAAAGATTCGAATAATATCATTGAGGAAAACAAAAGTATAATTTCTCATGGAAAATTAAAATTAGACCCATCTCAACTTGAATGTGAGTGGAATGGAAAACAATTACCTGACAAGTTAACGACAACAGAGTTTTTAATTGTAAAAGAACTGGCTAAAAGACCTGGAATAATCAAAGAAAGAGCTCAATTAATGGATATAGCTTACAGAGAAGATACAGATATTGAGGATCGTACAATTGACAGCCATGTAAAAAGAATTAGAAAAAAATTTAAAAAAGTTGATCCTGATTTTTCAGCTATTGAAACTAGATACGGTAGTGGATATAGATGGAATGTTAGTTGATGTTAAGTAAATTTTTAAAAAATCTTTCTATATTAAAAAAATTTTTATTTATAAATTTTATTTTCTTTACAGTTATTGGTTTATTTACTGCTCTTTATTTAAAAGAGGTGCAACCAAATTTAATAAAAAAAAAATCAGCAAATCATATTAATGTTATCAATAATACTATTGATAATATTTTAAGATTAAATGTTACATTTAATGAAGATGATATAAGAAAATTTTTATTTTCAACACGATTTATATTTCAAAACTTAGACAGAGTAATATTTTTTGATAACGATTTAAATTTATTGGGCGATACCGATACTCTAGATCTTGATCCAAGATCTTTTTCAACAAGATTGAATATTATTGAACTTGAAGTTCTAAATGAACAAAAAAATCAAGAAACAGTTGAAAAAAAAGATATAAATATTGATGAAAAAGAACCAGTTTCATTGAAGGATATTTTGAGAATTTATTTAAACTCAAAAGACTTTGGAAAACCATTTACTTTTACTCAAGATAATTTTAACCAATTTAAGTTAACAACTATTAAAAATGTAATGCGCGATGGGTCAAATGTTGGTTTTATTGCAATTACAGAAAATGCCAATGACATAAAAGCTGCCATTGATGAGAGAGAAACTTTTATTTTAAGAACTGCAATTGCTGTTGGATTTGTAATTCTGATTTTCTCTTTTGTTTTGAATAGATATTTTTTAAAACCTATACAAAACTTAGTTAGTTATACCAAAAAAATTAAAGATAAAAGCAGAGAGAAAACTAGTATTGAAAATTTAAAAAATAGAAATGATGAATTAGGTTTATTGTCAAATTCATTAGATGATATGACAAATGAACTACAAAAACGTATTACTCATGCAGAAAATTTCTCAACAGATCTTGTTCATGAAATTAGAAATCCATTAGCTTCTCTTAAAGGGGCCTCAGAGATTTTAAAAGATACAACTGACTCTTCTCAAAGAAATAAATTAGTTGATATATTAAGTCACGATGTATTAAGAATTGAAAGACTGATTACAGATTACTCTCAAATGCTCAAAGATGAAGTTGCTTTGAGTAAAGAAAAAATGAAAAAAATTGATATTCAGCCAATTATTCAATCAGTAGTAGATGATTATAATAGTATTTATAATATCAAAAGAAACATAGAGATCTCATTTGAAAATGATAAAAATAAAAATTATTTTATCAATGGCATTGAGAATAGAATTGAGCAAATAATTGCGAATTTGTTAGATAATTCAATATCTTTTAGTAACGATAATAAAAAAATTTTAGTAAAAATTTCTAAAAATCAAAATAAAAAAGTTGTTGTGCAAATTGTAGATGAAGGAGAAGGGTTTAAAGAAAAGGATATGAGTAAAATTTTTAATAGGTTTTATAGCAATAGACCTGATAAATTTGGTGAACATTCAGGGCTGGGGTTAAATATTGTTAAAAACCTGGTAGATGTCCATGATGGAAAAATTAAAGCTAGTAATAGATCCGATAATAAGGGTGCTATAATTGAAATTACTTTCCCTGAACTTTAAACTTTTATTGATTAATTAACTCTTTGTTGTTAGAAAGCCTGCGATGGATGATTTTAAAGTAAAAGATATATCGTTAGCCGATTTTGGAAGAAAAGAAATCTCAATAGCTGAGAGTGAAATGCCTGGCCTAATGGCATTAAGAGAAGAATATGCTGGAAAAAAACCTTTAAAAGGTGCCAAGATAATTGGTTGTCTTCACATGACTATCCAAACTGCAGTATTAATTGAAACTCTAGTAGATTTAGGTGCTGATGTTAGATGGTCATCTTGTAATATTTTCTCAACACAAGATCATGCTGCTTCAGCAATAGCAAAAGCTGGAATTCCTGTTTATGCTTGGAAGGGTGAAACAGAGGAAGAGTATTTATGGTGTATCAAACAAACTATTATTGGAAAACCTGATTGGAAACCCAATATGTTATTAGATGATGGTGGAGATCTTACAGCTATCATGCATAAAGAATATAAAGAGTTATTAAAAGAGGTGAGAGGTGTTTCAGAAGAAACAACGACTGGAATCAAAGCATTGAACAAAATGCAAAAAGATAAGTCTTTAATGATACCTGCTATAAATGTTAATGACTCTGTTACTAAATCAAAATTTGATAACCTGTATGGATGTAGAGAAAGTTTGGT
>JGI11772J19994_1000012_pt1 | contig 36348 bp, 44 predicted proteins | sample Etolagsurwater0m_FD_19994 | JGI IMG/M metagenome (IMG submission 19994) | reverse complement strand
ATCCATCAATCATTGTCTGAAGAAATGCGAAAAGCATTGGAGCGATTGACCGATGCGTGACGGAGCTGCCCTGTATCGAGAAGCTTTTTTAGACGGGCTTCGCCCTGATCCTGACTTGACGGTTTCGGAGTGGGCTGATCAGTACAGAATGCTGAGCAACAAGGCTTCCGCCGAGCCAGGACCGTGGCGTACTGACAGGACTCCTTACCTAAAGGAGATCATGGATTGCATGTCGTCCAGCAGCCCTGTGCAAAAAGTGGTGTTCATGGCTGGTGCTCAGCTTGGCAAGACCGAGGGGATCAACAATGTTGTGGGGTACATGATTGCTCACGCGCCAGGCCCCGCAATGTTTGTTCAGCCTACGATTGATATGGCTAAAAGGTTGAGTAAGCAGCGACTTGATTCGTTGATTCATGAGACTCCTTGTTTGGCCGAAAAGGTAGCGCCAGCTAGAAGTAGAGATTCGGGAAATACGATGTTTTCAAAAGAGTTCCCTGGAGGTATTTTATTGTTGACGGGCGCAAATTCTGCGACTGGTTTGCGTTCTGCTCCGTGTCGATGGGTTTTGCTTGATGAGGTTGACGCTTTTCCTTCCGACGTTGACGGCGAGGGTGATCCTTGTGCATTGGCTGAGCGCCGCGCTTCTACTTTCTCACGTCGAAAAATTATCCTTACGTCAACACCCACCGTAAAGGATATGAGCAGAATTGAGACAGAGTATCTCGCGAGTGATCAACGCCGTTTCTTTGTCCCGTGCCCACATTGTGATCACATGCAGTGGTTGCAATGGAAGAATATACAGTGGCGCGATTCTGATCCTAAAACTGCTGCTTATGTGTGTGAGTCGTGCGGCACGCATATACAAGAGCACTATAAAAGCGAGATGCTGCGTCGTGGGGAATGGCGTGCAACAGCAACATCTGAAGATCCCCGCACTGTTGGATTTCACTTGTCTAGCCTTTATTCGCCGTTGGGCTGGAAAAGTTGGGAAGAGATTGTCGGAGAGTTTTTACGTGCGAAAAACGACGCGCCTTTGCTTAAAACCTTTGTCAACACTGTGCTGGGCGAAACGTGGGAGGAAGAAGTTGGCGCAAAGCTCGGGGCAGAAGGGTTACGTGAAAGGGCTGAATTTTACCCAGCCAGCGAGGTGCCGGAAAAGGCATCAATTCTCACTGTTGGCGTTGATGTTCAAGATAATCGGGTTGCAATTGGAATGTATGCATGGGCAGAGGGTGAAGAATCTTGGCTAATTTCGCATAACGAAATATATGGCGACCCTGCAGGCAAAAAGCTATGGGATCAAGTTGATGATGTGATCAATCGCACTTACCCAACTTCTGACGGTAGGCAAATAAAGGTTTCCGCGGTTGGTATTGACTCTGGAGGTCACTTTACATCTGAGGTTTATGCATACTGCAGACAGCGTCAAGCCAAGAATGTTTTTGCGCTTAAAGGCCAATCGCAACGGAACAAACCGCCAATTGGCAAGCCAAGCAAGGTAGACATCAATTACAAAGGGCAAGTTCTAAAAAACTCAGCACAAGTCTTCCCTGTCGGCGTTGACACAATCAAAACAACACTGTTTGGCCGACTAAAGCACAACGAGGTCGGGCCTGGTTATATCCATTTTCACGCAGAGGCGGGAGCAGAGTATTTCAAGCAACTAACCGCCGAAAGACAGGTCGTTCGATACGTCAAAGGCTTTGCAGTCCGAGAGTGGAAGAAAAAAGCTGGCGATAGAAACGAGGCTCTTGACTGCTTCGTTTATTCCTATGCTGCCTTAAATTTTCTTTACATGCGCTACAATCGCCACACTATTTTTGAGCAATTCAGGAAAAACAAAGACAAGGTCGAAGGGGGTGAGCAAATAGCTGAAAAACAGGTAGAATCAGACCAACAACCCCTGCGTCGTCGTCGAATCTCTCGGCAGCGGCAGTCATTTGTAACGAACTGGTGACGATTCGCGTTCCTGAAACGATCTACGCAGGTGACACCGTCATTTTTGACGTACCTGCTTTCAATGATTCTGTTGGCAATCAAATTGACAGTGGCACGTATACACTGTCTTGGTATGCTCGCACGAACACTGCTTCAGAAGGTTCCACGATCAGTGGTGTAGCAGAGTCTGACGGTTGGCGAGTGACCGTGCCGTCCTCTACTACCGCTGGATTTGATGCAGGACTTTGGACTTGGCAGGCAATTGCAACCGCAGGATCATTACAGCACACTGCTGGTCGAGGACAGTTTAGCGTCAAGGCAACGCTTGAATATTCTGGAACTCCAGGTGCGTTCGACGATCGCACGCGAGCACAAATCGACCTTGACTATGTTGAGGCAGCAATCCGCACACTTGCGCAAGGCGGTGTTGTTCAGGAATACACGATCGGTGGACGAAGCCTAAAACGCTATAAGATGGCAGAATTGCTGCAGTTGCGTGATTCCTTGAAAGCCGAAGTAGATCGCGAACGTCGCGCCGAAAAGGTCAAGCAAGGTCTCGGCAATCCTGGCGTTACTCGCGTGAGGTTCATCTGATATGTGGCCGTTCAGTCGCAAGCGCAAAGTTCAGCGGCGTAATTACGCTGGTTCTACGGTCAATCGCCTCACAACCGATTGGGTGAGTCAAGGTACAAGTGCAGACTCGGAGATCAAGAACAGTCTTCGGATTCTGCGCAATCGTGCTCGCGCTTTGGTACGCGATTCAGATTTCGCCAAGGCTGCCCTGCGTGCGGTCAAGAACAATGTTGTCGGTCAAGGCATCAAGCATCAAGCGCAGATTCGAATGATTCGCGGTGGTCGCCTTGATGAGCGGCTTAATGCTCTTGTTGAACATGAATTCAAGAAATGGTCAAAGGCAAATAACTGTCACGCTGGTGGCACACTGTCTTGGGCGCAGATTCAGCAGCTCTGCATTTCAAGCATGATTGAATCGGGCGAGGTGTTTGTGCGCCTTGTCAGTCAGCCTTTTGGTGACAGCAGGATTCCGTTCGGCCTTGAGGTTATTGAGTCAGATCTGCTTGACGATGATTACACCGGCTTTGAGCCCAATGGCAATCGCGTCAGGATGGGTGTTGAGCTGAACGAATGGGGTCGCCCCGTTGCTTACCACTTCCTTGAATATCATCCTGGCGATTATCAGTTCAGCTACGCAAATATTGCTAAGAAGCGCCGCACTCGCATTCCTGCCGATCAGATCATTCATCTGTATTCCGTTGATCGCCCGCATCAAACTCGTGGAGTAACGGCATTTGCTTCCGCGATCATGCGTCTGAACAACCTGCGTGGGTATGAGGAGGCTGAGATCATCGCTGCTCGTGCAAGTTCGGCAATGATGGGTTTTGTCAGAACACCTGATCAGGAATTGTTTGAAGATGGCGTTCAAGACGATCAATCCGTTCTTGATTTCGCACCTGGCAGCATTCGTCGTCTTGCGCCAGGTGAAGAGATGCAGTTCTTCTCGCCTTCTCGTCCTGACGATGCTTTTACGCCTTTCGTAGCACAGATGTTGCGTGCTGTTGCTTCTGGCGTTGGTTGCTCCTACACGCAGGTCAGCTCGGACTTTTCGCAAAGCAACTACAGCTCTTCACGTCTTGAGTTGATTGAAACTCGCGCTCATTACAAGACGTTGCAGCAGTACATGATTGACAAGCTGTGTCAGCCTGTTTATGAGAAATGGATTGAGATGGCGGTGATGTCAGGCGTGATTCAAATGCCTGCGTTTGACATGGATCCTGATCGTTATTTTGAAGCGAAATGGATTGCACCCGCCGCTCAATTTGTTGACCCACAGAAAGAAGCAGAAGCCTATAAATCTTTGATTCGTTCGGGTGTCATGACGCTATCACAAGTCATTGCATTGCATGGTGGTGATTTTGAAGAAGTGATGCGTCAACGTGCGCATGAACTTGCCACAATGGATGAACTTGGCATTGTTCTTGACTCCGACCCAAGCGCCGTTGATAAAGCCGGTCAATCACAAAATCCACCAGTTGAAGATACCCCACACCCTGAAATCCATGAGGATGAAGACTGATGGCTAATGTCAATGGCGCTGAAATTGATCTGATGCCTACCGCCGGTATGCGTGAAGAAGCGCAGCGTTATCGCGACTGGAAAGCCGATGGTGAAGCAGGTGGTACAGACGTTGCACGTACAAGAGCTAGTCAAATTCTTTCCGGTGACGAATTATCTCCAGATACAGTAATCACAATGGCGGCATGGTTCGCTCGTCATGAAGTTGATAAACAAGCTGAAGGATTTAGTCCTGGTGAAGATGGATACCCATCGCCAGGGCGAGTAGCATGGGCTGCATGGGGTGGCGATGCTGGTCAATCATGGAGCAGCGCAAAAGCCGAAACCATCAAAAACGCCCGTGATCTTTCCATGACTGACATTCAAGAAAGACCTTATCCGAACGAACATGCCGCTCGTCTGACGGACCCTGATCAATACGATCGTATTCGTCGCGTCAACGATGAGTTTGGTGCAGGTATTGATGCAATTTACGGTATCAAGGGTGGCACGTCAGAATTGCAGGCTATTCGGTTTGATGCTGATCGCTTTACGCCCACTGAAGCCCGTGATTGGCTGAGTGAGCATGATTACAGCCCGATGGAATTTGAAGAGGCAACAGGTGAGCGTGAATTGCGTGCTGAACCCGGCAGTCTGAGCGTTGGTGATTTTGTTGAGTGGGACTCAAGCGGTGGCACTGCTCGTGGGCGCATCACTCGCATCGCAACAAGTGGTGTGATTGAAGTGCCTGATTCCAGTTTCACGATCAATGCTGACGAAGAGGATCCCGCCGCTCTGATTCGTGTTTATCGCGATGGTGAAGAAACTGATACCGTCGTTGGTCATCGTTTCTCGGAGCTGCGCAAGATCCCCGCGATTCGCAGCCTTGAAGGCAAAGTGCTGCAGCGTTCCTACAGCACCGAATTTAATCCTGAGGAAGATCGTACTTACGAATTTTCTTTTGCATCTGAAATGCCTGTTGAGCGTTACTTCGGTATGGAAGTGCTCAGCATGAGCGATGACGCGATGGATCTTTCGCGCCTAAACGATGGTGCTCCCCTGCTGTATCAACACGATGCCGATCGCATTGTTGGTGTTGTTGAGCGTGCATACATCAAAGACAAGCGTGCCTATGCAAAAGTCAGGCTTGCGAATAATGAACTCGGTCGCGAGATGCAAGGCTTGATTAAAGATAGAATTATTAGGAATGTCAGCTTCGGCTACAAAATCAATGCAATGGAAGAAGATAGGAATACAGATCCTGTGACCTATCGCGCTACTTCCTATCAACCGTTTGAAATTTCGCTGGTGACCGTGCCAGCGGATCAAACTGTTGGCATTGGTCGCGGTTTCATTCAAAATGAGATCGTGTCTACGGCCTCAGCCGTGTCCACATCTACTGCAAATTCCACCATGGAAGATCAATCTCCAAACCTGGAGGCTCTTCGCGCTGAGGCCACTGAGGCTAAGGCAAAAGAAGCCGCTGAAATGCTTGCCCTTGGTAAGCGCACTCAAAACATCGAGCTGGCTCAAGAGTTCGTCATGAATTCTCGTTCTCTCGATGAACTCCGTTCCGCTCTTATTGAAAAAATGGGTTCCGAAGTCAAGCCCGTTGATAACACCGCTGGTGAAATCGGCCTTTCCGACAAGGAAGTCCGCAAGTTCTCCTGGCTGCGTGCGATCAACTATCTCGCCAATCCCGCTGATCGTTCTGCTCGCGAAGCTGCTGGTTTTGAAATCGAAGCTTCTGAAGCTGCTGCCGTTAAGCTCGGTCGTCAGTCCCGTGGTATCACCATCCCTCAGGAAGTGCTCAGTCGCGACCTGACCGTTGGTACTGCTGCTGATGGTGGTAACCTCGTCGCCACTGACCTGCTTGCCGGTTCTTTCATCGATCTGCTGCGCAACGCCTCTGCTCTGGATCAAGCTGGCGCTACTGTGCTGACCGGCCTGACCGGCAACGTCGCGATTCCCCGTCAGTCTGGTGCTGCTACCGCTTACTGGGTGGCCGAGTCCGGTGCTCCTACCGAGTCTCAGCAGACTGTGGATCAGGTGACCATGATGCCCCGCACCGTGGCTGCCTTCACCGATTACAGCCGCCGCCTGATGCTGCAGTCCAGCATTGATGTGGAGAACATGGTTCGCCGTGATCTTGCTCAAGTGCTTGCACTCAAGATTGACCTTGCTGGTCTGTATGGCACCGGCACCAACAGCGAGCCCCTTGGTCTGAAGAACACCACCGGAGTTGGCACCGAGGACTTCAGCAACAACACCCCGACTTTTGCTGAGGTTGTTGCACTTGAGTCTGACGTGGCTGCTGCCAACGCACTGCTCGGTTCCCCTGTGTATCTGATGAACGCTGCCATGCGCGGTGCTCTGAAGACTGCCGTCAAGGAATCCGGTCAGGCCAGCTACATCTTTGAAAACGGTGAAGTGAACGGCTATCGCGGTCTGGTGAGCAACCAAGTCGCTAGCAACGATCTGTGGTTCGGCAACTTTGCTGACCTGCTGATGGGCTACTTCTCCGGCCTGGATCTCATGGTTGATCCTTATACCAACAGCACCAGCGGCACTGTTCGCGTGGTGGCAATGCAGGATGTGGACATCGCCGTTCGCCATCCTGAGTCCTTCTCTCGCGGTAACAACACCCTCTGATAGATGAAGATCCGTATCCTGAAGCAAACAATGCTTGGGAGCACGGTAGTTCGGGTTGGGGATGTCATTGAGGCATCCCTTCCTGAAGCTCAATTCCTGATCGGTATTGCAAAAGCCGAGAAGTTTATTGAGAAGCCTTCTGTCAAAGAGGAGCCTATCGTTGAATCCGAGGCACCTTCAACTCCACCCGTAAAACCAATTTCTAAACGGAGAAAGAACAATGCTGCACAATCTGGGGTCCAAGACCTATCTGCTGGCAGTGCGCCCCAATGCACTTGCTAACACCGGCACCCAAACCGGCTCTGCAATCGATCTGAATGACTACGAAGGCGATATTGCTTTCGTGCTCGACGCTTCTGCTGGTGGCGCTAGCGTTACCTACGCTGTGAAGCTCACCGAATCCGACACTGAAGGTGGTTCCTACACCGATGTGAGCGGTGGTGCTTTCACGACGACTGATGCCAACAGTGCCCTGCAGGAGAAGATCTTCGTCAACTCCAACGATATGAAACGTTACATCAAATCTAGCGTGACCATCGCTGGTGGCACTGGTACTGGTTTCGTTTCTGTGACCGGTCTGGCTGCTAAGAAGTACGACTGATCATGGCACTCCAAGATACCTTCGCATTTCTGAATACAGACGAATTTGGCGTTACTTGCCAGATTGGTGCTGGTGCAGAATTCGTGGGTATCTTGGATTCACCAATGGAAGTAATCGCGGGTGGGATGGCATTAAGTCGGGAGTATTTGCTTACTGCAAAAACATCTGATGTCAGTGCTCTTACTCGCGGTTCTTCTATCACTGTTGCATCTGAAGCGTATACCGTCAGGGAAAATCGCCCTGTTGATGACGGAATCTTTTCTGAACTGTTATTGAGCAAGGACTGATGGCCGTTTTCAAGTACGAGAAGCGATCGAGCTGGGCGGCCACAAATCCAGTGCTGCAAAGTGGTGAATGCGGCTTTGAATCTGACACTGGAAATCGAAAAATTGGGAATGGGAAAGATACGTGGCTAAGGCTTCCGTACTGTGGAGCTCCTGGATACTGGGGTGAATTTGTTAGTGCATCGAGTCAAACCGCAACTGCAAATACACCAACTGAAGTGACATTTGCCGATTCCGTGGCTGGATTAACAAAAGGAATCACGTTGTTGAATAATTCTGAAATCAAAGTTGATCATGCTGGCGTTTATCAATTTCAGATTGGCTTGCATCTGAAAAATGACGACAGTCAAATTCACGATGCCGCATTTTGGCTAAGAAAGAACAATAGCAGTAGTGCGGGTGATGTGCCGCTCACAACATTGAGTGTCAGTGTGATTGAGAGTCATGGCGGTGTGCCTGGACGCATGACGGCTGCATTTGATCACACTTTGACCTTGGATGCAAGGGATTACATCGAATTGATTTGGGCAACCAGTGACGTCAACATTTCAATCAGTGGAGCTGATGCAACAACAAGCCCTTACGCTAGACCTACAGCCCCCAGTGCTGTTTGCAACGTATTTCAAGTCGCTTCTGCATAATTATGGCTGACACACGACGCGAGCTGATACTCGCACGAATCAAAACTAATCTTGACGCTGCGACTGGTGCAACGGTCTATCGCAGCCGTGTGGAACCTTTGGCGCGTGGTGAAGTACCTGCAATCATTGTGGAACCAGTCAATGATCAACCAATTGACACAAATTTTTACGACAAGCTTGATTGGACCTTGAGGGTAAGGATTACAACCTTGATTCGTGCAGATGTGCCTGATGATGCGTCCGACACTTATACGCAGCAGGTTCATTCATTATTGATGGCAGATCAAACCTTGAATGGATACGCGCTTGATTTGACACCAGATCGGACAGATTTTAGCCTGTATGAAGCAGACGTACCTTTGGGCGTTATTTCTCAGGATTTTTTGGTTCGCTATCGCTCAAGCAGAACTGACCTGACTTCTGCCTAAACCATTGCTAGTATGACAATGCAGGTTCCTAATCCTGGCGCGGGCGGCAGCTATCTGTTTGACCCCGAAACAGGTGATCTTAAACTGATCTCAACAACTACCGCCCCAAAGCAAAATGGCACTGACCCGCAAAAGGTTTCTGATCGCAAAGATCGAATCAACGTACGGAACCGATCCAACTCCAGTCGGAGGCACCGACGCCATTCAGGTGACAAATCTGGAGGTCACTCCGATTGAATCGGACAATATTCAACCCCCAGCTCTTCAAGGATTTATTGGAAACAGCACGAGAGGCACTATTCTCGCTAATAAGCGCGTTAGCGTTACTTTTGATGTTGAGCTTTCTGGTTCTGGAACCGCAGGTACGGCACCTGCTTACGGATCAGTTTTAAAGGCTTGTGGGCTTTCTGAAACAACAGTTGCTGATACAAGCGTCACTTACGCGCCTGTTAGCAGCACTTTTGATTCTGTAACGATCTATTGTTTTTACGACGGCACTCGTCACAAGATCACTGGCTGTCGTGGAAGCGCCAGTTTCACTCTCAATGCAGGTGAACTGCCGACCATTTCATTCACAATGACTGGTTTGTATAACGCTCCTGATGACACTGCACTGTCTGGCGACTTCACCGTCGCAAATCAGGCTGCAGCACTTGAAGTCAGCGATGCAAACATCACAACCAACACTTTTCACGGTGTAACTGATGCTTGCCTTGAAAGCCTTTCTTTCGCGCTGAACAATGAGTTCACTTTCCGTCCGCTGATGTGCAGCGAATCGGTTGTGATGACAAATCGCGCTCCTGGCGGCAATGCTGTTATTGAAGCCCCTGATGTTGGCACGATTGATTATTTCGCCAAGGCCGTCGCGACTGCAACAGGCAGCAGTGTGTTCACGCTTGGGGCCACGGGTGGAAACATTACCACTTTGAATATGCCTCAAACCGACATTACTGGTGTAAGCTACGGAGACACAAACGGCGTGGTCAATCTTTCGGTTGATTACTTGGCTCTGCCTACCACCTCTGGTAACGACGAGTTCACGCTGGTTTACACCTGATCACAATGGCTTTTGTTCTCAAGAAAAGCTCTTCTTACAAATGGCCCGTCACTGTTGAAGTGCCAGTAGATGGCGGGCGTTTTAAGAAAGAAACTTTTACGGCTGTTTTTCGCAAAATGAGCCGTTCCGCTTTTAATGATTTGATTGATGAAGGCGATGACGCTTTGGTCAATGAGATTATTGAAGGCTGGGAAAACGTAAAGGACGAAGCTGGCGAAGAAGTGCCTTTTGGCGAGGATAGCAAGCAACAACTGTTTGATGATCCTTACGTTCTTCGCGCCTTGATCACGGCTTACACCGATAGCCTGACGGGCGAAAAAGCAAAAAACTAGAGGCCGCTGCTCAATATTGGGCAAAAGGCGGCGTTGTGGATGAGCGTGAATCTGACTTATTGGCGCTTGGGGCGACCCCCGAGCAAATTGCTGCTGCTGGCTTGCGACCAGTAAAAAAAGATTTTGAGGTTTTAGAAGAAAACTGGGAAACAGTAATGATATTTTTAAAAATGCAAACCCAGTGGAACGTAAGCATGGCTGGTTTGACTGGCCTGAACTACTCAGCTCTTGATTACTTGAGTAGACTGTATTCAGTGAAAGATCCTGTGTCTTTGTTTGAAGGGATACAGGTGATGGAACTTGCGGCTCTGGGCTGCTTTAGCAAGAGGAACCCCTGATGGCCCCTGTAACAACCGAACTGAAAGTTCTTGTCAAAGCTGTAGGCAAGGGTGAGCTGAAAGAGCTTGAGGCGGCGTTGAACAAGCTTGCAGTAACAGCTAAAACAAAGGTAGACGTTAATTTTAAACAAGTTGCCAGTCAATTAAAAGACGTACAAAAGACATCAAAAAACAGTATTCAAAACTTGCGTGATTATCGCAATGCATGGCGTGATATTTCGGCGCAGCTTGAAATTGGCAGTAAGGAATTTAAGGAAGCGCGTTTAGAAGCTGAAAAACTAGACAAACAATTACAAAAAGCTGAAGGCCGTAGACCTCAAGTATCGCGTGCTGGCAGGCTTGCAAGAGGTGCAGGCGCGATAGCTGCTGGTGGTATTTTTGGCGGGCCTGAAGGCCTTGTGGGCGGTGCAATTGGCTTGGGTGTTGGCGGCCCTGCTGGTGCTGCTGTGGGGGCTGCGCTTGGCGCTCAAGTGGGTGGTGCCAGAAGAGCCTTGGGTGGTGTGGCGGAATATGGGGCTGAGTTGAACAAATTAAGAATTGCGCTTGAAGGGGTCACAAGCAGCCAAGACGAATACAACCGAGCGTTGGCATTTGTTCAATCAGCGACAAAAGAATTTGCCATTCCCCAAAGTGTATTAACAAAGCAATTTACTAAGCTTCAGGCTTCTGTTTCTGGCGCAGGGGGTTCACTTCGTGATACGCAAGTTGCGTTTCGAGGAATTATTGCCGCAGTAAGGGCAACTGGTGGATCTTTAGGTGATGTTGACGCGGCTCTTACTGCAACAGCTCAAGTATTTAGTAAGGGCAAGGTTTCAGCGGAAGAATTGCGCCAGCAGATTGGAGAACGATTGCCTGGTGCTTTTACGCTGTTTGCTGAATCTATTGGCAAGACGCCTGCTGAGCTTGATAAAGCTTTGGAACGAGGCGAAGTAAGCTTGGCAGACTTCCAATCTTTTGCAGAGGCTATTTTTGAGCGATATGGAGAAACCGCAAAAGTAATTGCAGATGGACCCGATGCGGCTGGTGATAGGTTGTCAGTCGTGCTTGAGGAGTTAAACGAAAAAGTAGCTCCAGAATTGCAAAGGCTTGGGGCTCAATTTCAAACCTTTACTTCTAATGCTATTAAGGGTTTCATTGACCTTTTTGATGCAATTGGCAGGGCTGGAAAAGCTATTGAAGAGGCTAATATTGGCACATTGCTTGAGAATCAAAGAGAAACACTCGCTCAAGCACAAAGAACGCTTGTAAGAACTGATATTACTCCTCTGCAGAGAAAATTTGCAGAAGACATAGTTGCACGGTATACCCCAATTATTCAAAGAGCAGATTTTATCGGGCCTATTCCTTCAGCGCCAAGCGATTTGCCTAGCGCAGAAGACAGCACCAAGCCCAAAACTCCTCGCACAAGGCGTGGACCCGATCCGATGGTGGAGTTGCGTCGGCAGGCTAACGCTGCTTTCAGAGATCTTGAGGCTTCATTCCAAGCAACTGCACGCACTATTCTGTCAAAAAATCTAGCCTCAATCGATCAAGAAATTGTAAAAGCACGTAAAGAAGGCAACAAGCTAAAACAATTTGAGTTAGAGCTGCAGCGTCAACTTGTTCCATTGCAGGTCGCTGAGCTTGGGCTGCAAAAACAAATTGAAGCACGCAAGCAAAGTATTGAGGAAAATAAAGCAAAAGGAATAGATGTTCAAAATCAAGCCTTGGCCTTGATTAAAGACGAAACCAAACTTGTAGAAACAAGAAATCAACTTGCATCAAAAACAGCAAGCTTTGAGCAAGATCTTTTAGAGTTTCGCAAAAAAGTTCTTGAGGATACTTTAAAGCTTGAAGATGAAAGACTGTCTAAAATTCGTGAATTTAATGAATTGCTGAGGGAACAGCAAAAAATTGAAGACCCTCTGCAAGGTGTTAGGGCTGGGTTTGATTCTTACACTAAAAGCCTTGGAACCACTTTTGACGCTGTAAAACAACTCACAGAAACCGGCTTGGGTCGATTGTCTGATGCAATTACGGAATTGGCGTCTGGTGGTAGTGTTGATTTTAGAGAATTCGCGTCAAGCTTGCTCCGAGATTTGGGCAAAATGATTATTAAAAGTTTGGCGTTGAAGTTTATTCTTCAAGCATTTGGCTTTGGCAAGACCCCTGTCTCTGGCACGGAAGCTTTGGGCGCTGGATATGGCATGGGCGCAGGCTTGGCTGGCCTCTTGGCAGATGGCGGCACCGTCACACCTGGCAATACTTATATGGTGGGCGAACGCGGCCCAGAGCTGCTCAGGCTCAATGAAAATGGCAGCGGCCAAGTCATCAACAACAATCAGTTGTCATCCGCAATGAACCGTTATCGTCCTTCAGGGTCAACCAGCGGGAATCAGGCGTTTGGCGATCAGGTCGATGCTGGGGGTGCTTCTAACGTCACGAGCAATGGCGCGATTGATGTTCGTTATACTGTCGAGCGGATTAACAATGTTGATTATGTAACTGCTGCAGAATTTCAACAGGGAATGCAGCAGGCTGCAGAGCAAGGCGCTACCCGTGGTGAAAACCGCGCATTGGCTAAACTACGCAATAGTCCTGGCACTCGCCGGAGGATAGGCTTGTGACGAGTTTAGCTCTTGGGCATTATTTGCGTCTTTACGATGGCGGAGCAAATGTTAAATACGCCTTTCAAAATTTTTACATTGCTGAAAACATTTCGCATGAAGGCATTAATTATGATTTTGTCCCATTTGGTTTCTCTGGAACCAGTGCGACAAGGCAGGGCGATTTGCAGCCTGCAACATTAACATTCCCCAACAATGAAGTATCACGCGGAATTCTTGGCGAGGCGCTGCGCGGTCGTACTTTGAGGGATGAATACACTTGGGTGACGCCTTACGTTGCCGAGGTGGATGTAAACATTTTGAGCCCCACAAGTAACCAAGTAATCCAAAAGCTTTTGACTTATACGGGGCAATCAACTGCTGGCGGATGGGATGATACGGTATTGAGGCTTGAGTTGAGCAGTGTGCTTGATGCAGCAGGTTTAGACATTCCAACTCGAACTTTGCATCGTCGTCTAGTTGGCAGCTTGCCTACAACTTCAAGTGTCCGTTTACGTTGAGTGCATTGATTTGATTGGGACGCCGTACGTTTATGGCGATACCGATTGCATTTGGCTAACGCTTGAAGTGTTAAGACGCATGAAGATAGAAGCCCCATCCATCAATCGTGATTGGTACAGCATGACACCAAGACAATGGGGCAGGGATCTTGTTCGTTGGGGTAAACGAATTGCAATTCCGTCCTATGATGGGGACATTATGGTATGTGCAAGGCCAATAGGCTTTTGCGTGGTATGGAACAACGGCCTGCTTCATTTTTGCACTCAGACCGAGCAGGTGGCTTGGTGCCCGCTAAGTCATATCAATATGCATTGCTTCCATACGAACGGCAGCTCATCCAAGTTCTGGGCTTATCGGAAGAGGAGTATAGACAGTTCGTTGAAGAGGCTCGAGAGCGTTGTTTGAATTTACCGAAAGGGTATGAGCACATCCCTGACGTGCAAAATGGCCCAGCTCTTGTTCCTGCTCTGATCAGCCTTGCTGTAGGCGTTGTCGTTAGTGGTGCGGCTGCCCTGCTTGCGCCGAAGCCTAAGCCAGTAGCGAGCCCCAAAGAACGCGATGGAATTGAGCAGCGTACGTTGCCAAGCCAGCAAGGTCGCACGAAATACAACAACACGCTCGGCTTTGATGCAGCGCCTGCAATCGCACAGTTGGGATCGCCTATACCAATTCCTTTCGGACGTTATGTGCCGCCAGTAGCAAGCACTGGCGATTCTGCAAACTCAACATCAGCCAGTGGGGGAGTGCTGGTTGAACCATTGTTGGTTTGGTCTCGCATGTTTAGTCGTGGCACATTTCAAGCAATCAAGATTGTTGGTGTTTTGGGTCAGACCCCAATGGACACTACCCCTTCAGTGCAAGCAGTAATGCTAGGTGGAACGCCAATTGATAATTTTCATGAGTCAAATTTTGCTTACTTTTACAAAGGCGGCAACGGGGAAAACAGGCTTGACTTAGATGATCTTGTCGCTGGAGATGCGGCACCTGCCGGTAATTTCTTAGCGCCTACTGGGACGAGCGATAACGGCGAAGGGTTTTGCATGGCAAGCACCCCAACAAACTCTACGTCTTTTGGTGTATATCAGACTTTGCCAAATGGTGGGCACTATAGGCCGAACTGGGAAGTTGTTAGTCTGCCCAGATTGAATGAACAAAATTTATTTAAGAACGACCCAAACGATCGCATTGCCAATACAAGGCGAAAGATTGCTGGAAGGGAAGCTGATGGGCGTGAACAGGGAATGCCTGGTATTGGCAGGGGCTATGCACTGAAGATGGGTGTTTTAGGTGTGCGACGAAAGGATGGGGGCAATTTTTTCCCTGGAGACCCTGAAGTCACGCAAATCACTAGAGGCGACATTATCGTTTATCGCATTAAGGGCGACACGATGAGCGCACAAGATGCAAGGTTTGATAGCAAATCAGGCGTCACAATTGATGATATAAATTCTGCGATCAATTCTTATCGTGAACGTGGCGATGACTTGTTGCGATTAAATGAAATTTTTATGATAAACCGAGCCTTGTTTAAGGTTATTCAGCGCCCCAACGATATTTGGCTTCCGGGCAGAGATTACGAGTATGAGCTGGAATGCATTGAATTTACAGGTACGAATAGAGAGATAGGTGTTGCCGGAAGGTTTGGTTTTGATAATTATATTCATTCAGAAGGAAATAACGATTTCAGAAATTATTTCATTGGCATGTCTTACTATCCGCTTCATAAGGTGGATTTCGGTCAGGTTCGCAACACTCGTGCTGCAGAGGTTACTGAACTTGGAATCAAAAGTCAGCTATGGGGAAGATTAAATGGTTTGTGCAATTTTAATGCAATCCCAACCCCCGGTGAGTTGACTCGATTTGATAGGGACAAGATTAATCTTAGTACACCGACAATGAATAAATATATGCGTCGCACAATGTTTTTTGTGCTTGGCGTGAAAGATGTTGAGGCTCCGCAGGGTGTCGATCCTGTGACTGGTGTTGACACCACTGAAGGTGACGCTGTTCACGAAGGTTTTGATATTTTGAACAACACATTGTTTTGTGTGCAAGGAAATGCGCCAATTGATAAATTCAACTATATCAGGATCAAGCACCCCAGCAAAAAGCAATATGAGTTCAAGTTGATTCCCAAAGACTCTGCCAACATTTCACGCTACAAGTCTTACGAGAATCAAACTGTATTTACTTTAGATGCAAGCGGCGATGTTCGCAGGACACGCGAGGAAACAGTGTATGGCCCGTTTGAATTAATGTTCAATGCGTTTGTTGAACCTATTGATGCACTGCTTGTAAACCCAGAGTTTAGATCTGGGGATGCTACTCGCGCTTACGGGCCTGTGGTTTGCACTGTCAATAACATGTTCCAAGAAACCGCTGTTGATGCTCAGGGCAATACAGGGGATTTAGGTGGTGGCTATACGATGGCTTACTACGAAACACTTTTGCAAAACCTAAAGAATGTGAATGATCCTATCTTTGGCAGTCGAGCCAAGTATGACGAATACAGGGAAAACACTTTTTCTTTTACTAGCAAGGGCGTAAAATTTACTATGTTTTTAAGAGGCTTTGTTGCTAAGAACGATTCGGAAGAATTCATCGCAAGAAATGATGTAGCCAAATACTGGGCAATTACTGATGCGCGTATTATCTCAACAGAAGGAACTGTTATTGAAGGCGAAACGTATGATCATGAAATAACTATTAGCAGTGCGTCTTGGTACGCTCATAGATTTGGCAGAAGTGGCAAGATGGCGATGCGTTGGCGTGCGTCTGGCGTTAGCTGCAGGCAGGGGGAGCCTCGCTCTGACTATATTCGAGAGTTTGAAGCGTTTAGTCAAATCAAAGAGCTTAGTGTTTACCAAGAGGTGAGCAGAAGTTGCGAGAACGGCCCAGAATGCGAAATTGTTTACATGAATGAATCGGAAGATACTTCTACGGTGGCCAACTATAACGACTTGGCGATGATTGGCTTAAAGCTGCGGACATTAAATTCAATTCAAAGCTTACGACAGATTCAGGTGTATTTGAAAAACGGAATTTCGTTGACGAGGCTTGAGGATAATGTTTACGGTCCGACTAACAATTTTGCTGATGTAGCTTATTACTGCTTGACGCAGCCAGGTCGCGCTGTTGCTCAAGAGATCAGCGAAAAACTTGTAGACAAAGCAGAGTTTGAGAAAACTGCAAAATTCATCAAAAATTATTGGATGCGGTTTGATGGCGCAATTACATCTCAAGTCAATCTGAGATCTTATCTGACACAACTTGCCCCGTTGTTTTTGTGCAGCTTTGTGATCAAAAATGGCAGGTTTGCCCTTGTTCCTGCATTGCCGACAGATGGGGCGCATCAGATCACAAGGAGTGTACCGATTACGCAGATTTTCAACGATGGAAACATTATCGAGGGAAGCTTTGAGCTTGAATACTTAGATCAAAATGAACGCGAGGATTTTCGTGCTGTGATGAAATATCGCACGATGAAGCCAAACGGTATGCCGGTAGAGGAGTCAATGATGGTTCGCTACAACGAGCCAGGGTATCCGGGAAAGCAGGAAGTTTTTGATATGACGAATTTCTGCACTCGTCGTTCGCACGCATTTGCTGCCGCAAGATATCTGCTAAGCATTCGTCGTCGTGTAGATCATGTTGTGCGCTTCAAGACAACGCCAAGCAATTTAGGTCTTGCTCCTGGCAACTACATCAGGGTTGAGACTGCCGTGTCGCCGTACGACGCTCTTTATACTGGAGCGATTCGTCAAGATCTGTCACTGCTGTCTGCCGCTTCACTAGCCGACGGTGTTTACACTGCTCACATTTATAGACCAGGATCCGAAGCAGTCGTGACTGAAGAGATCACGATTGAAAATCAACGAGTGACGGACGCAACACTAGCGAACGCCTTAGTCAACATTACGAGGATCGCAAGACGTTTTGGCGTTTACCTTGTTGAAGAGGTCGGATTGGCCGAAGATGGGTTGGTTGATGTGACCGCAAGTCATTTCCCTGTCTTTGAGGATCAAACGAGTAAAATTGTGAATGACCTCTTGAGTCCTGAAATTTTTGAGGTGCTGGAATGAACTTTCCCAACTTTACCCCGACTGCAAGATCTTACGAGGCTGGTGATTTCCCAGTCAAGAAATACCGTGCTCAAGACGGCAAAGAGATTCGTATTCTCTACGGAAGCAAGCGCACTGGAATGAAGTTGCAGCTTGTTTACAGCAATCTGACTGATTTGCAAGCTGAGCAGTTTGGTGAGCATTACCACGAAATGCAGGGCACGTTTCAGACTTTTGCGTTGCTAGATAATGCAAAGCGTGGCTGGGGTGGCAAGGGAGAGTCAATTGGCGCGGAATATTGGGGAAATCGTTGGAGATATGAGTTGGCTCCGCAAATGCAACAGGTGCGCCCAGGCATCAGCTCGGTTACAGTGAATCTGGTGGCGGCACTACTCTGATGGCCAAGATGTATACAGGCCGCGATGGCCGTCTTTTAATTGATGGCACCACTCAGGTCAAGGTCACGAACTGGTCTTTGACTGGATCGTTGGAGGTGTTGGAGACAACAACGCTGGGAGACGATCAGCGCACTTATGTGCCAGGCGTGCAAGAGTTTAGCGGCAGTGCGTCCTTGTTGTATTACAACGATGATGGTGGGCGTAATGACGCGGCAACAGCACTAAAAAAAGTATTAAAAATTTCAGGGGTGGAGAGCGGCGATACTGTTGATTTGCGTTTGCGACTTGTTGAGGGAAACAAAAATCATGATGTGCGTCTGACTGCTTATGTTACAAGCGTTAGCTATTCTGTTGGTGTAGGAGAAGTCAGCTCTGCTCAAATTAGCTTCCAAGGCACTGGTGCGTTGACTGGGGTAACAATCTAATGGGTATCTTTCTTGGCAATATCGGCAACATTGAATTAACTAGAAAATCGCTAGAAGGTTCTATGGAATCTCGTGTCGATCGATCTGATGTTAATGCAACACGAAATCGATTTAGTTTTGATTTTGAAGACGGTTATTTAATTACTGGTGATCTGATTGAAATTACATCAACTGACGGGACGACTTTAGATTTTGTTGATGCCGCAGGCTGGGACAACAACACGGTGCAAGCCAGCGGGAATTGGTATGTATTTATTGACGACTTGGGGGGAATCAAGTTATATGACACTTTTGACAACAGTCTTGAGGGCTCAAGCACAGGACTTGTTTCTTTGAACGCGATTACGCGCACAATTCCAATTCGTGTAGTAGTTAGAGATCGAGACTCACGTCTGCTCGCAGCAATTACGGAATATGAGTTGAATACAAGTCGAGAAACTGTAGATGTGACTGTATTAAGCGATCAACATCGCCAGCAATACAGTACCTTGATCAGCGGTAGTGGCAGGTTAAACGCTGAGTGGGATTATGCAAACAATACAGGCAAAGAGCCAGCGCATTATTTAATGCAGTTGATTCTTCGCACTGAAATTGGATCATCATTTCATGCCAAGTTTTACATCAAATCAGCAAATACGTCTGCAGCAAGTGGATCGTTTGCCGCAACGCAAACTAACGATGCGCTTTGGTGGGAGTTTGACGCTATTGTGACAAATGCTGCTACAGAGTTTCGTCCTGGCGATGTTGTTATTAGCAGTATTGAATTTGTGACTACAGGACCAATCAAGATCAAAGCTCTAACTGAAGCTAGACGCTATCTGCTGCAGGAAGATGGGGACAAGATTGCGCTTGAACAAGACGACAGCTCCTACCTCCTGTTGGAAGAGGAGGATTGAAGCTAGACTTGCCATATAAAAATTAAAAGCTTTCCGGTCTAAACATGGCGGATCTTAGAATCAGCGAGCTTTCAGCTCTTGCAGGAGTTGACCTTGCGGCAACTGATCAGCTTGCAGTGGCTGATTCAAGTGCCAGTGAGACTAAACGGATTACTGTTACCGATTTGGTCGGCAATGCTACGACCTTGATTGCTGATGCCACCATTCCTGGTGCGAAGATCGTTTTTAGTGCAGGTGATATTGCAGGGACCGCAATTGCTGACGGGGGAATTGATACGGACCAGCTTGCGGCTGATGGTGTCACGGCGGCCAAGCTTGCTGATGAGTCAACTGTTGACTTGGTCACGACTCTACCGGCCTCTGGTGCTTTTACGGGACAGATTGCGCTAGATACTGATGACGACAAGATTTATTGCTGGGATGGCTCGCAATGGGTGAGCATCAAAGCTGCGGGCTCGGTCAACACTGTTGTCGGTGGTATTGCAGGCATCGTGAATGTCACAGTGACGACCAGCGGTGATGAGGTAACTGTCAACACTACGCTTGACGACACGAGTGCTGCAGCACAATTTCTCGCTGGACCGACCGGAGCTGCAGGTGCTGTTAGTTATCGGGCGATTGTAGGCACCGACCTGCCAACTGCTAGCTCATCTGCAAAAGGAGGCGTTCAGGTTGATGGCGACGGCCTGCGTATGGATACAAGCAAGATTGAAATCGATAATGACATTACCGCATCAGGCGGAACTTTTAAGCTTGTTGATGTCAACGCTAAGGGCCTAGTTGTTAATACAAAAGACGTTGAGTCTAGCGATATCCCAGTAGCTACTGATTCAACGGCAGGTGCTGTATCTCCTGGAAGTGACCTTGAGGTAACAGGTGTTGGCGTCTTGAATCATGAGGTCAAGGTCGCTGGAGGAGGTACTTTTACCAAAGTCACAATTACAGACACTGGTCACGTCAGTGTTGGTGCATCAATTGAAGTTGCAGATATCCCTGACCTGCCAACCAGCAAGCTGACAACCGGCACTATTGGTAGCGCATTAATTGGCACTGGCGCTATTACTGGCGCAAAACTTAGTGATTCTTCTGTCTGCAAATTTGGCGGCGCTGGTGCTACTGACAATGTTGTTACCTTTCCGGCGGCAGATTTTAAGGGCCAGTTTTTCTATGATGAGAAGAACGAAGACCTTTACGTTCATACTGGCAACTCGTTTGTTCCAATTACCGTTATCAGCGGAAATTTGATTCTGGCTGGTACATATGATGCCAGTACAAATTTGCTTGGAAGCGTTACCACTGCTGGTAGTGCTGCTGGTTTTACTGCAGGGTCTGCGTTGCCTGCGCCTGCGGTTAGCAACCTGAATTACTACGTGGTTGTTTCGGATTCTGGTACGGGTTCCGGCGCTGCACCTGCTGTTGCACTAGCACCACCTGACATGCTGGTGTCATTGGGTTCTGGCGCAACCTTTAGCTTGGTTGACGTTTCAAACGCTATTGCCGGTCAGACCGCTGCAAACATCAGTGTCACGCCTACAGGTGACATTACTGGCAACAATGTTCAAGCTGTACTGCAGGAGCTTGACACTAAAAAATTAGCAAAAGCTGGTGGAACGCTGACTGGTGACTTAAATCTTGGCGATGGAGTTGTCATTGTTTTTGAAGGCAGCACAGATGATGAATATGAAACGACAATCACGGTTGAAGATCCAACTAGCGATCATACAATTACATTTCCAGATGTTACTGGCGATGTCGTAACAACCGGCGATACTGGCACTGTCACTAGCGCAATGATTGCTAATGACACGATTGTCAATGCTGATGTGAATTCGAGCGCGGCCATTGCTTTTAGCAAGCTTGAAGCATTGAATAGCGGGCGGCTAATCGTTGGAAACTCATTAAATACTCCCGCCGCAGTCGAGGTTACAGGTGATGTGACGATTAGCAATGCTGGAGTGACTAGCCTTACTGCTGGAGCGATTGTTAATGCTGACATCAATGCGAGTGCTGCAATTGCCGTTAGCAAGCTTGAGTTCGGCACTGCACGTCAGTTGTTGCAAACCAATGCCGGTGGCACCGCTGCTGAATTTACTAGCAATGTCGATATTCCTGGAACGCTGGATGTTACTGGTGCGGCAGTATTTGACAGCACAGCACGATTTATCGGCAACGTAACACTTGATGGCACTCTGATCTTTGAAGGTGCTACGGCGGATGATTTTGAAACCACGCTGACGGTTGTTGATCCCACGGCTGATCGGACCATCACACTGCCTGATGCAACGACAACTGTTGCGGGTCTGGCGGTAACGCAGAGTTTTACCAAGGCGCAGCGTGGAACAGTAATTGCGTTGACCGATGGTGCGACGATTACACCTGATTTTGCTACTGGTAATAATTTCAGCGTGACACTTGCTGGTAACCGGACACTGGCAAACCCAAGCAATCTTACGGCTGGACAGTCTGGTGTGATTGTGGTGACACAGGACGGTACGGGATCGCGTACGTTGGCATTTGGCAGCTACTGGAAGTTTGCTGGTGGTACGGCACCGACTTTGACCACAACGGCTAGTGCTATTGATGTTATTGCCTATTATGTAGAGAGCGCCAGTCGCATCACGGCGCAAGCTATTTTGAACGTCTCATGATTCCTGGATCTGCGAACCCACTGCTTCTAAAACCTGCTGAAGCCGCTGCTGCTGAGGGTATCTCCAGATCCTTGCGTTTTAACAGTAGTGACAGTGGCTTCTTGTCCAGAACACCTGCATCGGCTGGCAACAGGAAGACGTGGACCTGGGCGGGGTGGGTGAAGAGGAGTGCGCTTGCAAGCAGCTATACCAACACACATCTATTTGGCACAGGCGCAACCAGTGGATCACCAGTCCAATTAGCTATTTATTTCCAAGCTGACACCCTTCAAGTTGAGCAATATCAAGGTAGCGGGACAAACTACTTTTACATCCGAACTTCGGCGGTATTTAGAGATCTATCTGCTTGGTATCACGTTGTTGTTGCGTGGGACACAACGCAAGGAACAGACTCTAATCGCATAAAGATCTATGTTAATGGTGTGCTGCAAACGCAGCTATTAGTCACGCAATATCCTACGCAAAACTTTGACGGGCAGATTAACGCTGCTGTTGAGCACAGGATAGGTGCTTGGGCTAATGGTTTTTATTTCTCCGGCTACCTAGCCGACGTCCACTTCATCGACGGCCAAGCCCTAGACCCCAGCAGCTTCGGTGAGTTCGACACCAACGGCGTGTGGCAACCCATCGCATACACCGGCAGCTACGGCACCAACGGGTTCCACCTGCCCTTCAGCGATAACAGCACCGCCGCCGCACTAGGGACGGACACTAGTGGGAACAGCAACACTTGGACCGTTAACAACATCAGCGTCACTGCTGGTGCAGGCAACGACAGCCTCGTAGACTCCCCCACTAATGGCACGCAGACAGACACTGGTGCTGGTGGTGAGGTGGTGGGGAATTATGCGACGTTGAATCCGCTTGATAGAAGCAGTAGTTTACCTACGCTTTCAAACGGAAATCTGGACATCAAAACAAGTACAAGAACGGCACAGAATGAATCCTGTCGCGGCACTGTCGGTGTGTCAGCAGGCAAATGGTATTTTGAGTGTGCAGTCACTCCTGTGTATGCCGCTAGCTTTCAGGCGGGTGAGGTTGGAATAAAAGCAGTTGGAACTAGCTTGGCAAATAGGGCGAGCGACGCTTCCGATGCTTTTTGCTTTGGCGTTGGAGGCAATGGGTCTACTTGGTATAAACGTAATAATTCTTCATTGACTAACCTGACAACCAGCGGCGCTACAACTGGAACTGTTCTATCAGTCGCCTTTGATTTAGACGCCGGAAAAGTTTGGGTGGCTAAAGATGGCGTATGGGAAAACAGTGGCAATCCAGCTTCAGGAACAAATGCACAGTTTACTTCTATTGCGTCTGGAACGTATGCTGTAGTTGTCACCCCTTATTCAAACGATGCTTCTAATTACACTGATTTCTCACTAAACGCAGGCCAACGCCCTTTCGCCTACACCGCCCCCAGCGGCTTCAAGGCACTCTGCACCACCAACCTGCCGGAGCCAACGATTGCTGACGGCAGCACGGCGATGGATGTGGCGCTGTATACGGGCAATGGCAGCACGCAGACCATTAGTGGGCTGAACTTCTCGCCTGATTTTATATGGTTTAAGGCTAGAAGCAGCGCATTATCTCACCAGATATTCGATCAGATCCGTGGTGTTACGAAGGTGCTGTTTAGTGATTCAACAGCAGGAGAGGGAACTGAAACAGATCGTTTAACTGCTTTTAATTCCGATGGATTTACGCTTGGCACGGATGCGGCAGGAAGGGTAAATGGATCTGGAACTACCTACGTCGCCTGGACTTGGGACGCCGGTTCATCAACAGTCTCCAACACAGATGGCAGCATCACTTCTAGCGTGAGGGCTAATGCTAGTGCGGGGTTCTCGATTGTTAGTTATACGGGAACAGGATCTTTAGCAACGATTGGGCACGGTTTGAATGCCGCACCTGAGCTTATACTTGTCAAAAGTAGAACTAACGCTGAAAACTGGGCGGTTTATTCTAAAGCAGCGGGTGCTGCAAATCGTTTGATTTTAAATCTTACTGTTAGTGCTGCTTCAGGTAATGAATACTGGAATAGTACAGATCCAACATCTTCAGTGTTTACAGTTAATACTGTTGGACAGGCCAACGGCAGTGGTCAAAATTACGTCGCCTACTGCTTCGCCCCAGTAGACGGGTACTCTTCTTTTGGCAGCTACACCGGCAATGGCAGCACAGATGGGACGTTTGTTTATACCGGGTTTAGGCCGAGGTGGATCATGATTAAAAACTCTTCGGCGTCCAGCGATAGCTGGGTGATGCACGATACTGCTCGCAATACATACAATGTCGTTGATGCTCTGCTAATGCCCAATCAATCAACGCAAGAGACTACAAGTACAAATTATCATCACGACATTCTCAGTAACGGATTCAAGCTGCGCACAGCACTGTCCGCATACAACAGCAGTGGCGCCACCTACATCTACGCCGCCTTCGCCGAGCACCCATTCGCCACATCCCGCGCCCGATGACTGAATATCTTTTATTTTGCTTTGGGGCGTTGATCGGCCTTTTTATCGGATGGTTTATCGGTTTTGGTATTAGAAGCCTTCGATGACCCCACAAGTGAACAAGCCTTGTCTTTCCACTAAAATGCTACTAACGCCCTGAGATCATGCCCTACAAGCTTCCCGACAATCGCCTTCTTCCACCAGATCGTGCCTTTACGTTTGGTGATGTGCAGTATCCCAGCAACTGGTTACGACTTAGCACTCAGGAAGACCGCGATGCGCTTGGCATTGTATGGGTGCAGCCCGATCCAGTTTGGGATCAGCGTTTCTACTGGGGTTATGACCAGGACGGGCAACTCATCCCGAAGGATCACGCTCAACTGGTTGAGCAATGGGTAGCGCAGACTAAAACCACTGCTGGCACCCTGCTAGCACCTACTGACTGGATGATCACTCGCAGTGCTGAGCCTAATGGCAAGCCAGCTTCTGATGAAGTTTTGGCTGAACGTGCAGAGATTCGCGCCAAAAGCGACGAAAAGGAAGCAGCTATTGAAGGCACCACCAACACCGATGAGCTGGCAGCATATGTAATCAGCAGCAACTACAGCATCTGGCTTAATGATCCCAACCTTGCTACTTCTGATTCTTCTGCTGATGGGGTATTGCCTTCTAGCGATAGCGGCTCAGAAACCATAACTTTTTCCGGTAGTACAACGTCTGGAACAATTTTTTCGAATGGGTAGACTTGAGTTGAGGTTGATGCCGCACCAATGATCGAAATCTACGCTGCGGTGTTGGGTGCCTCAATAGGTGTCGCGGGCCTTACCGCATCAGGCTTCAGCCGCCGAAACAATGAATCAAGAGAAGCTGTCATCAGGTTGACGATGGCGGTTGAAAGCATTGCGGGCAAACTTGACGAGCTTCATCAAGACATGAAGTCAGATCGAAAAGAAATTTACACAAAATTAAATTTGCACGACAATCGTTTAACTCTTCTTGAGGGCAAAACGAACGATAAGAGCTAGCATTGGATTGAAGAGTCTTTACTTCAAATGCACGTCGAGCAAATTTTAAGCCATCCAGCTTTTTGGATTGTTGTTGCTGCTGCTAGCGAGCTGATTGCCCTGTCTCCTATGCGTGACAATTCTGTGATTCAGCTTGTGTTTACCGCACTGCGCTCACTCAAGGCAAAAAAGAACTGATTCCGCCTGACGGGGTTTGGCTTTGGCGCTTTGACACAAGAAGCAATGGTGAACGCTTGCGTCGTGCTGTGCAAGCGCGAAAATTTTATGCAACTTTGCCAAACAAGCTAGACAATGCTGTAAGCGAGGCGGCTGAAGTGATTGATCTAGAGCTTGAACGAAGCAAACGCAGAGCTAAATTTACAGAAGACCAACAAGGCGAAACCCCTCTCGGCGGGTTCATGAGAATTCAATCACCACACGATGACGATGACCCCAATCCGGCTGCTTGATCTGTTCAGGTATTACAAACAAAAGGGTCATCAAACTGCAGCGTTGCAGGAACTAGAAAGCGCAATTTTAGAAAAAGCGCCTGATGTATTTAATCGCGATCAGCAGTGGTATCAGACTTGGAGCACTCCAGTTGCAGAAAGGGCTCCAGATTGGATCATAACTCGCAGGCAAATTGCACAGGTTTCAGGTCATAACGAGGCATTGTTTGACGATCTTTTCATGAATGATTTGAATCGTCTTACAAAAGCAGCAGGAATGACAAGCTTGAATCAACGCCGAATGCTGGTGGCGCAGACTTGTCATGAAACTGCTGGATATAAGTACATGACTGAAATTGGCGATCGTGCTTATTTCACTCGCATGTACGATAATCGCAGCGATCTTGGAAACGGCGTTGGTGACGGCTATAAATATCGCGGATGCGGTGTAATTCAGCTCACCGGCAAATACAACTTTAGCCGTTTTGATAGGTGGATGGAACAAAATGGGATGAAAGATGATCGCATCATGGAAGGAACTGATTATGTAGCAAACAAATACCCATTTCTTTGCGCGATTTGCTGGATTGAAGAGAACAACTGGGCGGCGCTATGTGATCGAGGCGACATCTACGAATGTACCCGCAGGCTGAATGGCGGATACAACGGAATTGATGATAGGATTTGGTATTACAACAGAGCAAAAAATTACATTTTGCAATGAGCGTTCTTTGTGATTGGGAAATCAGGGAGCTGTGTGAGCAGCGTCAAATGGTGTGGCCTTTTAGAGCTGAACTTCTAAATCCTGCCAGCATTGACGTGCTCCTTGGCGATCAATTAATGGTTGAGACTCCTGAGTCTCGTCAAATGGAAAGGTTGAACATTTCAGAAAGAACTGAGCTTGATCCCTACTGGCTTGGACCAGGGCAATTCGTGCTGGCGCAAACGCAAGAAACCTTCAGATTGCCCGACAACGTGTCCGCTATGTTCGCCCTGAAGTCTTCTAGAGGTCGCGAGGGGTTTGATCACGCGCAGGCTGGCTGGTGCGATCCTGGCTGGTCTGGGAGCGTTCTAACGCTTGAGCTAATCAACGCTCGAAAGTATTGGCCGTTAGCGTTGTATCCTGGATTGAAGATTGGTCAAATGGTTTTCAGCAAGATGAGCGCAACTCCGGCCCTTAGTTATGAGGTTACGGGGCGCTATAACAATGATGCAAAGGTTATGGGGAGTTGGGATGAAAAAACTACGTGACGCAATCGTCAGGGAATCGTTTGTCGACAATCGTATTGTCTACCTCTGTATAAGTGGCAGCAAAATCGAGTTGTTCTATAGCAGGGAAAAGGCCTTGGAAAGGGCTAGGCAACTCACAGTAATCTTCGCGTAGGTTTTGATTAATCCAAAGCCAGATCAGGGTTTCACGTTCTACATCGTAAAACTCTTGATTGCGATACCATGTGACCCAGTGTTGTGCGCCCTTTTGGCCGTTGCAACGTAAGCAGGCAGGAGCTAAATTTTCTATTATTGTCAGGCCACCTTTATGCCTAGGCAAGATATGGTCAAGGGAACGAGCGACCTCGCCACAATAGGCGCACTTGCCGCCCCACGCCCCGTAAATTTTAGATCGGAATCGCTTCTTAGACTCCCGTCGCCCGACCAGATAAATCTCGTCAACGTAGGAGTGCATTCGCGCTTCCCTTCTAGACAAATTGTACGCAAAATGAGGGATGCGGAAAGGCTAAATTGCCAAATGAATCCTTCACCTTTTAAGCACAATGACACAGGCGCACAATTCGTAAGTTATGGTACTGGTTATTTCAGAGCATGGTATATTCTTAATGGCACAGTAAATTATGTTTCTGGAATGTTTGACACCGAATCATCAGCTAAAGCAGCAGCAGAGCAAGCGTTCAGGTCAATGCAATGATTCCAGATCTCCCTTTAGAGCAGGAATTGCAAAAAGAAAAAATTGCAATGGCAATGCAAAATTGCATGATCGAACAAGATGCAAATAGCCTGCACGAAATTGCAAAAGGAGTTTTAGAGCTTCTTTACATGGAAAAAAGAAAATCTCTTTATTTCATGCAAGAAGCTGCTAGAAACTTGTCCGCTTAAATGCATCACAATTGTATTGCTGAATATAATTTTCAGCATCATGCAATGTGTCACAATAGCGAGCGTAGCCAAGCGCGGAGCATCTGTAGCGGGTCATGCTTCGGGGGCCTTGCAGCGTTTCGATGCACCCGCCACCGCAAGTCCAACGCTTCTCTAACGTCGTCCAAGCCGTCTTTGGATAGTTCGGTTTCATCGATCTCTGAAACGTATTCAGGGTCGTCCATCTCATCCTCGTCATCATCTTCCTCTAGGGCTTCCAAGAGTCGATGAGCCCATACCTTGAGTTCAGCAATGCCCTCACGGCAGTTCATGAGGTTGTCGCTTGGTGAGTCACCCTGCTTCAGGATGTCGTCGCAAGCTCTGTCAAGGTAGTCTTGGTGCGCGTCACACATCCAAATGAGAAGGCGGATGTGCCCCTCAGTGAACATGAACTGTGTATCGACAGCCATGGGGTCACGTGATGGCATGTCTTGACTGTAGCTAGTCTTCATGATCGAGGCTCGTTCAGGGTTGGTTGGATTGTTGCTCTAAAATCTCTTTCACTCTGCGGCCAGTAAGCGTAATGCCTGTTTGCGCTTGAAGTCTTAGCGAAAGGGTGTAGTAATGCTCTTCAGGATATTCAATATGTAAAATTCTGATTAACCTTTCTATTCGTCGCTTTTCTTCTGGGTTCATACAGGAATCTTTCTCCTGTTTTCAAGAGTTTTTGTATCGCTTGAGCACAACGCATGATTCAATCTGCTGCGGGAAGCAGTTCTCAAGCATTCGTCGTAGATCTTTTTGGTCGCGAGCACGCTTGCTGCCACGCATAGGCACTTGGCCCCGTAAATGAAGCTCATAGTCAAAAGTCCATGCATTTTTGTCAGTACAGAAGGAAAGACCAGGACCAGTTCGCGCAGGTGGGATCTGATCCTGAATCAGTGTGTTGAGATTGAACATCAGAAGGGAAGTTCCCTAGAAGGCGCAGAACCGTCAGTCACAGTGGTTACGACAGGAGGCGACAACCGACCGCTTTTGCCCCACAGGCTTGCCCATACAGCAAAGCCAGGAAACTCTTCAGCGGACTTGGTTTCAGAGTTCCAAATGCTGCAGGTAGTGTTATCAGTGTCAACACGCTCAGCCATTGCCATGAACCACTGTGCGGCCTTGATAGCCTCCTCACGAGTGAAGTTGAAAACGACACTGTGCGAAGGAGATTTTTCAGTGCGCTTGTTGCGGTTCTCAACAATTTGGAGCGGGGCGCTGAAAGCAGATTGATAGTCAGACATTGAAGTTTCCGGTGTAGTGGCAACGAAGAATTTTGCGAATCAAAGCACCTTTTGACAAGGTTTTTTGATCAGAGTCCTGAAGGCTGGCAGCCATGTCCTTCTCAAGAAATGAGTTTAGATCCTCATCAATCAAGACAGTGACAGGACGGCTCTTAGTATTTTTTGCTTGAGAGTTCATCAATGCAAACACGTAATTGGTCAATGTTCATCTGCTGAACACGGCTGCCGCCTTTTTTGAGGTTCCAGAGATCAGCTTTGGTGTCAAGGTAGACGAGGGTTTCGCCCTTGGCCAATTTGGTTTGAAGCAACTCGATCAAAGTAGTTTCAAGTTCTTCGCGTACTCCTTCAGTTGTAGGCGGGGCTGGGGGATTGGGTGTAGAGGGCTTTTGCAGTTTGGGAGGCTCTGCCACAGCTTCAGAAGCTGCATATTCCTCTCTTGCCCAGAGTTCGTACCCAAGGCTGAAAAAAGCAGCAGCAGCACTGCAGATGGCGCGACGATGAGTGTCAGTGATGTCACGCGCCGTGACTTTGTCATAAGGGATTGGGTTGTTGCGATTGTCCATGATGGCTTGAGGCCATTCTGGGGTCCGCTCCACGTCGGTTCCAAAGCAAACAAGAAGATATGCAGTGCCGTTTGGAGCCTTAAAGACTGGACTGCCTTCGTTTTTTAGAAGCCATGGCATCCAGCCTGGAGCGTGCTTGTTGATGAGCTGCATGATCTTGGCCCAAGACACGAAGTCTGCGGCGTAAGACCCTGAGCCCTTCTTTCTGACATCGTTTTCTGTGACGACGCCTGCGAGATAGGGGAGTTTCATGCGGGTGAATAAAGGACTACAGAACGTATGAAGTTCTGACCTGCATAGCCTAACACCAAGTTCCGGGATTGCAGCAAGTTTCGATTCCATGACACGCAACAGCACACATCGTGCCGTCATGGCATGCTTCGTGTCGTCAAGGCATGCAACGTGCCAAGACAGTACACTTCATGCCGATACGGCTCAAAATGACACAACGCCTTTGCCTGTATTTACAGGAAGATTTTCTTGAATTTCTCAAATCTCGAAAGCCCAAAAGCCTCTCCCTGTCTGCTTTTTGCGGCATGTGTATAGAGGATTACTTGAGATCACTTGACAGTGTCGCTAGATTAGCCACGTGCTCTGCTGGTGCGGAAGACCACCTACGTGTAGATGACACGATTTACAGCAAGAAAAAACTTGCACTTGAAGAAGCTCCTATAAATGCTTCTTCGAAAATTCTTCCCCCCTGTGGCACTGATGGGGAGGAAGGTGTCGGAAGGGAGTCTGAGGGAAACCCTAGGAAGGAGGGGTCTCGCAGCTCTGCAAGGCGTGAAATTCATGCTGATCTGATTCAATACGAGGATCTCATTCGTGATTTCTGGCAGATCAAGCAGGGCAGCAAAGGTGATCGCGCATGGTCCTTGCTGATGACAGAGCTATGCAAAATCAAAAACAAGTTTGGTGCATCGTTTGTCTCAGATCAGATTCAACTTGCGATTAACGGCAAATGGAAGGGGATCACGCTGCAGAACTGCATGCGTTTTGCACCTAAGGAACAACAGCAGCCTGAGTTCAAGCATCCTGCCAGTCGTGTGTTCACGGCGAAAGACGGATTTGCTGAGCCTGCTATAAATAATGTCTTGCGCGATTTGTTGTGAGATGAAAGAAGCTTTTGATCTCAGCTCAGTTAGGCAAACACTGCGTCAATACCTTGACTATCGCTGGACGCTGGAGCAGCTCGACACACCCTCGGGCGGCTGGGCGCAATGCGAACAAGATTGGCGCAAACATGTACTAAACGTGAAAAACACACATCGCATGCATCGCAATTTGCTCAGAAGCGAGGAGGACACTGACATTTTCTGAATTCCTGTTAACATGCGATCATCAGCGCCTGCTCTTCGTGCCGCTGCAGCCTTTACCACTCATACAGCGCAACCCCGCAGGGCAGGCCCGCTATTACTTCAACGAAGACAAGCCGCACATCAAATACAGCTCTGTTACGAGCATCTTGAGTGCAACACAATCAGACTCAACACGCTATGCGCTAAAGCGTTGGAAAGCCAAAATATTGGCAGAGGGTGGTGACCCTGAGGAAACGCGCAATGAAGCTGCTAGACGCGGTTCACGCATACACGACTGGTTTGAGCAGTTCCTACTCGGCAACAACCCAGAAATTCCTGAGGACATCGCGCCTTGGTGCGAGCATCTCCTGTCTTGCAACCTGTGGAAGCATCTTGATCACGTGGTGTGTACGGAGCATCAAGTCTGCAGCAGTGAAAGTTTGGTGCCATTTGCGGGCACTCTGGACGCGCTCATAAAGGTCAACGGGGAATTCTGCCTGCTTGATCTCAAGACAAAGGCACCCCGCAAGGCAAAGCCCAGCAAACAGATCTCTAACGAGGCCATGTGCCAGCTACAGGCCTACCGATTGGGCTTGAAAGAAAACTACGGCATACAGGTTGATCGCTTTCTGGCGCTCTATGCCTTTCCTGATCAGCCGGCCTATCCCGTAGGAGCCGCTGGCGACGAACTGAAACAGCATGAGACTCATTGGACTAAGCGGCTTCAGGCGTACGAGATGATCCAAACCGCCAATATGAATGTATGATTGTCCTATGCTCAGCACTGAGCTGAGTCCCCTTCGCAATGCATTCCTATGCATCGTTTTTATTTTCAAGTCCTTGACGCAAACGTCTTTGAATGCGTCTTCGCTAATTCTTTTTTTGAAGCCAAACAAAAGGCTTTCATAGAATACGCTCCGCTTTGGAATCGTATTCAATGGATCAATACCGAACCCCTGTCTGGTGATCAAAACACTGTAATGCAGGACACAACATTTCCCGTCACCATCTCATCATGATTTCCATGCCTAACTACACTGCAAATGCTCTCTCTCTCCTTTCGCAGCTCAGAGACCTCAAGGATCAAATTAAAGCACTTGAAGCTGAATCAAAGCTTGTGCAACAACAGTTGGCCGTTCATGCTGTCGCAGGCGATCTTGACGATGTTCAGGATCCTGACGCACCGAACACCTTTCGGCATGACGATGTTGTATACATCTATTCCTCAGGACGAATCTCTTATGACTTCACCGACTGCGAGGATGTCAAGGCTGCGGAAGACAATCTTAAAGAAGTAAAAAGCACGAATGTTGCGTTGGGCCTTGCTCCTAAAAAACTCGGCAAACCTTTCTGGACTGTTAAGTGAATGACCCCATCGCGAAGAAAGTGCAAGGTCTGCGGAAAGCTTTTTGTTATTCCGATTGACTCAAGAAATCGCGTTTCACCACGGAAAACTTGTTCTTACAAGTGCTCTGTGGTGTTGCGCGACAAAAACAGGCAGGAGTGGACTGAAGCAGAGATTCAATTTATTCACGATCACGCTAACTGCCTTCCGTCTGTACTCTTTTACAGGACTTTTAAAAATACAACAAAAGAAAAGGGTCTTCCTCACAGGTCGTTCGATTCATTCAAAGCAAAAGTAAACGAGCTGGGTTACGATATGAGGCCAATTTACAACTACATCAAATTATCTGATGTAGCCAAAAAACTTGGCATTTCAAAAGAGCGCGTTTGGTACTGGACAAAGCGAGGGCTTCAAGTGCAATACAAATGCAAATCAAATTACAGATATGTGACCCTTGGCGCTGTAAAGACCTTCGCAAAAAAGAACCCTAAATATTTTTGGGGTATCCCGCATCATAAGCTCTATGCGCTCATTGGCGATGTAGATCTGAGTGAATATATTGCTTTAAAATACACAAAGCCTCCTTACTGCATTGCAAAGCCACGCCGTATTGTCTGCCTTGAGACAAATAAAATCTATGAGTCGTTGAGAAAAGCGGCAGATGACAACTATCTACAGATCACATCGATCTATAAATCTGCCAAACTAAAGAGGCCAACCGCTGGTTTAAACTTCAGATATTATGACGACGTTATGTTTTTGCGTGGAAGGGATTCCGATTCCTCAGGGCAGCAAGTCAGTATCTAGATCCGGTCATCTCTTCGATTCAAATGCAAAAAAGCTCAAGCCATGGCGCAGACAAATCGCTGATGTCATTCGCGCTACAGAACCTCGCATGCAGATCACAGACCCTGTGTCGCTCTCTGTCATCTTCAAATTTCCTAGACCAGTCTCGCATTTCAATAAGTCAGGGCTCAAGCTGAGTAGTCCTAAATACATGCAGGTCAAGCCTGATCTTGATAAGCTGATTCGGGCCGTTGGTGATGGGATTGCCACTGATGCAGGGCTCCTCAAGGATGATTCGCTCATCGTGAGTATCAACGCTGAAAAGCGTTACTGCATCGGGTCTGAGCTTCCAGGCGCACTGATTACAATCATTGTGCTATGATTTGGGAGCGAAAGGGGTTCCTTGTAGGTGGCTTGCAACTGGCCATCTCAAGGAATTTTTTTTATGCTGAAAACATTGCGGCAGGATCATGTACATTGCTTTTGATCCGAAAGAAATGCTCGGCAAGCTAAATGAGCTAGATAAAGTTCAAATCCCTCGCGCAGCAAGCATTGCATTAAATCAATCATTATTTGAAACACGCAAGCGCCTACAGGATGAGGCAAAAAGTGTTTTCAATAATCCTGTCCCTTTTACAATCAACAGCTTTCTGTACGACAAGCCTAAGCAGCGTGGGGATGATTTGGAAGCACGTGTGTTCGTGCGTGATGATGCTCCTAAGGGCAACGCACCCAGCCGATATCTTGATCCTCAAATACGCGGTGGGAAGCACTATAGAACACGTTTTCAGAAGGCTCTGGGCAACACTCCAGATCTTGATCCTCGGGGTTCTGGAGGGCCTGTGCTGGCACCCAACAGAATCATGGTCCCTACAAGCTCGCAGTACGTCAGGCGAAACAAATACGGCAACATGTCGACTGGTCAATACACGCAAATTCTTGCTGCATTGCGTAATGCCAGCTCTGCTGATCTTCCTAGTATTCGTCGCGGTCGCGGGACACGCAATGTAAAAAACAGATATTTTTACCTGAATCAGGAAACGGTTGAAGAGATAAATTTGCAGAATCGATCTCCTGGCGTCTTCCTGCAGCGAGGGAGAAGTTTATACAGAATCATGACTGAAACAAGGCTGCCGACCTATAGTGCGAAATTCAAGTTTTTTGATATCTCTGCAATGTCGATCACAAATGAATTCAACAAAAGATTTAGGGAAAATATTTTGCGCTAAGTTCTTGCAAGCATTCGGTTTTAGGAGTGCTCAGTTCTTGCAAGGTTTCGGTTTATGGGGTGCCAAGTTCTTGCAAGGGTTCGGTTTAGGGGTTACGGAAACAAGCCGGTTTTAGGTAGTACAAATGCACTATGATACAAATGTATTATTAATGGCACAAACGTACTGCTTGCAGTACAAATGTTCTGTAGTACAAGCGTTCTACAGTACAAATGCACTATTTGTTATTTAAATTAGCTGCAATCCTAATTTAATTGTTGAATCAAACTAAACTGCAATCAAAATAGGTTTGCATTACAAACAAACAGCAGCGCACGTCTTGCGTCACAAACGCTCGCAGGTTTTCTAGGTTCGATCTCACCTTGCTCGTTTCGCTGATGTTGAACAATGCTCCGCGCGAGATAGTGAACACAAAGGCCGCACGCTGTGCCAATCGACAATCCGCCCCAATTTGCGGCGCTTTCTCTCGCATCGCCACCAATCCGGCCTATATATAGGGAGTCGGACGGTTCCCTTTCGCTTTCCCGTTCCGATCCTTTCGCTATGTATCAAGTCGAGACCCTGCGCCAGACCGTCTCTTATGACGCCTTTGGTCGCATCACTCAAGCGGCATGGCATCCCGTCGGCCGTCCCCGTCCCTTTCAACGTGCCTCAGAACTGCGCGAGATTGTCGCCAAGGTTCGGCCCGATATGATCACCCGCTCCCGTTGTCTCTCCCCTGAGCTGTTCCCCCTTTAATTTTCTCGCCCGCCTAGCGCGGGCTTTTCCTTTTACCCTTCGCTTTCCTTCGATGTCTCTCTCTAAGCTTCGCTTTCATCTCACCCGCGTAAGCAGCAACGCCAAGACAGGCCCGATCCCTGTCACTACGTCATCCCGCGCGACGTGTTCGCCATCCTGCCCGTTCTTTGAAAACGGCTGTTATGCCGAGTCGGGGCCCCTTGCGATCCACTGGGGCAAGGTCACCCGCGCCGAACGTGGGGTTTCATTCCGTGATCATTGCGCCGATCTCGCATCCTTGCCACGGCAGCAGCTAACGCGCGTGAATCAAGCCGGAGACTTGCCACACACCGCCGGGAGAATCTCTCGCGCGTTCATAAAGGGCATGGTGAAAGCCTGCCGCAGTATTCGCGCATACACCTACACACATCACTCACTGAACCTAGGAGAAAACCTCGCTCTTCTTCGTTACGCGAACAGAAACGGCCTAACCGTCAACGTCTCAACGGAAACCGAGAAAGCAGCAGACTCTGCCATTGCTGCCGGACTGCCTGCCGTGCTCGCTGTCACTGCTGACGAGTCGCGCAATGCATGGAGAACGCCAGCCGGAAATCTCGTGATGGTCTGCCCTGCTCAACGCCGTGATACTGACTGCGCGTCCTGTGAACTCTGCCAGAAACGAGGAAAACGCGTTGTGATCGCGTTTAAAGCTCACGGCACGGGCAAGCGCAAGGCTAACGCCGCCATCACGGGTGCAGCATCATGAAAGCCCACAGCACGGCCACGGCTCGCCGTCTAGCTCAATGGATTGCCGACCGTTACGCTGACCCTCTCGCAGACTCATACGAGGCGCAGAGAGTTCTAGACGTTCTCACGGCTGACGTTCTGAATCATGGCGCAGTCGGCTGTCTCCTAATCACTCGCGCCGCTTGTCGGGATTGATTCCAGCCAAAATCAAATCACCTGGGGGCCATAAGGCCCCTTTTTAATGCGTGCTTGTAATTTTGCGCCCCTTGCGTCTGTATCGGTTGATACCGCTTGGGGTGCTTTTCAGCACGTCCGGAGAGTAGTACAAATGTTCTAAAACAGAACAAACGTACTACTCAAGGCGATAGTACAGGCGTTCTGTAGTGCAAACGTACCACTAAGGGCGAGTGGTACAAGTGTTCTTTAGTACAAATGTTCGGGTCCTTTCGTCAACCTCGGCTGTGGGTAATTTCGAACAGATCGGAAGAGCGTCGTGTAGGG
>JGI11772J19994_1000011_pt1 | contig 37465 bp, 60 predicted proteins | sample Etolagsurwater0m_FD_19994 | JGI IMG/M metagenome (IMG submission 19994) | reverse complement strand
GTAAGATATAAAGCACATAAACTTGGCCTATCTTTAAACAAGAAAAGTAGTTTTTTTATTGATTTTCAAAAAAGGGCGGCGGCAAGCAAGGTGGGTAAGAGGAGGCCGGAACACTCAAAATTAATGAAAGAAAAGTATGATGCTGGGTTACTAAAGATGCCGTTAACCATAAAACATGGCTTAAGTGGTACTAAAGTTTATTCTACATGGAGCGCTATGCTAGCTAGGTGCTACAACCCCTCTCATAGGTCTTATGTTTTTTACGGCGGAAGAGATATTGCTGTATGTAAAGAATGGCACGATGTTTCTTTATTTAAACGTTGGTATGATGCTAACTTCAAAGAGGGATTGACAATAGATAGGATAGATGTCGATGGGGACTATGAGCCATTAAATTGCAGGTTTGCAACCATAAAGCAACAAGCGCGCAACAAGAGGGGTTTAGTGTTAGATGAAGAAAAGGTTGTTATAATAAGAGATTTACATAAAAAAGATGTAAGTCAAAGGGATATAGCTAAACTAATGGGGGTTTGCCACAAGGTGATTAACCAAGTGGTTCTTGACAAAACATGGGTTTTGTAATAATCTTATTTACCAACTCATCCTTAACAAGAACATAGTTGCTAAAGGTGAGGAGTTTATTAATTTTAATTTTGAAACATGGAGCCAATCTTCTTATTGCCCTTAACTTTATTTATTCTATCTCAAATAGTATGATTAGAACAAGTTTATTCTTTCTGGCTTTTTGCTTGCTTTATGTACTCTTTGATTATCTTCTTATTAAAGGTGGGTATAAAGAACCAAGCTATATATTTGAGTATACTATTGGCGAGCCAGATTCAAGATAAGGGTTTAAAAGTTCTTTTTCCTGATTCGTTAGGTAGATAGTGGCCGTACATCATGCGGTTTTTTACTTCACGTATTCTACTAATATGAACCCAAGAACCCTCATTAAAACACTGGTCAATTTTAAATTCTTTATCGCTTAAGTAAGTAACTATCTCTTGAGGAGTGCCAAAACCTTTGCAGGTAAAATCACAGGCTAAACCTTTCAAGTGTTGCGATCTATCACTTGAACCTACAGCATCGTTTAATGCTTTGCATCTGTAAGCAGAGTTTATAACAACTGGATGACCTAGTAAATCCCTAACCTCTTGCATCATATCAGCGGTTGATTCTAGGTTCTTTAGAATTTCCTCAACGTTTTCATTTGGGTAATTTTCTATACCTAATCTTATAGCTGTATCGCTAACAAAAAATTCATTAGGTGAAAAGTTTTTTCTTTTTAATCTATTCATGACCAATAATTTATTTTATGAGTGCTGCGGTTTTTGCATTTATCTTCCCAAAACTCATCATTGCGTGATATATTTTCAATAAATACTTTCAGCAATGCTTCGTTTGGCGTTAAAGCCTCTAAATTTTTTTCTTTTTCTGTTATAATCTCTTGATTGATTTTCCAATGCCTAGTCACACTCTCTGACAGACTATCGGTCAATCTAATGTAAGAGTAACAGAAATCACTTGATACGATTATTTCTTTGCTTGGATAGCAACTTGTTACTAAGTTCATTAAAACTAAGCTTAGAAATACGCTCTTTAATTTTTGCATCGCTCTTTAAGTTTTTTATAATCAAATCTTTTTCTCGCTGCTTTTTCTTCTGGTGTTTTGACTTGGTCATTAACCCGCCAAAGTAGAATAAAAAGCCACCAGCAATAAATAGTAGTGCTGTTTTAATATACTTGAATATTACCACCAGCCAGTCATATTTATTTGTAATTCGATTTCAAAATCTTCGTCCATTTTTTTGCTTTAATTTCAACCTCGTCAACAATCTTGTCGTCAAGGTCATTATCAGTTCTCTTGGCTGTTTCTCTTAAAATAAGGACAGCCATATTTATCCTGACTTCTAGCGGAATTATTTTAAATAGCAAACCTAAAGTTGCTAGAATTGGCTTTAAATACTTCATTTCTTTTTTAATTGATTAATAAACAAGGTGTGAACCAAATATAGGCCCCAAAAAGAACTTCGCCTAACTGCCAGCCATTACCTCTGATAGTTATTCTTTGCATTATCTCACAAGAAGCAAGATAGATAGAACCCATGGCGAAGCCAAGTAGTGGGATGTAGTGATATGAAGGGTTAAATTCATAGCCGAAATAAGTTAATGATAGAAAAGCCAAGTAGATTGAGGTTGACCACATAACACCCCTAAAGCTTAAGGCAGCACAACTACTAGCGACTGGATGTCTATCGCTTCTAAACCACTTGTCTAAGAGGCCGACATCGTTTCTATTGTGCTGTATTTCTTTGCTTATCATCCCTTCTATGTAACCGCCCCAGCCAAATGATGCGGCAAGTCTCATAGAGAGGTAAAATATTATTATATACTTTATATCAATGTTAAAGTATAAACAGTAGGTAATGGCGAATATAGTAGCGTTTAAATCTCTTACGTGCTGAACCTCGTTCTTTCTGTATATCTTTAGCTTGATTAGGATCTTTTTTGTGGCTGTGGTTTTATCGACTAAGTCGGTTAGCCAGCCACCCCTGATTCTATTGAATATTGCGCCTAGTATTATAAATATCATTGTACTAAATATTTTATTATTATCATTACGTCACCTTTAACAATCGAGAGGCAGAAACTTGTTAAAATCAACCTAGATTGCCATTTCCTGTTTTCAGTGTACCACTTTAAAAAATCTAATATAAGTTTAAGATTTGTGGTTCTCATTTTGTTTTTTAATTAAGATTCTTAGGTCTTTTAATATTTCTTTGTCATCATCTATAATGGTGCGTTTTATGGCTTTTAACTCCCCTTCTATTGCGTGTTTCTCTTTTTTGTATTGGGGTATAACCTCTTTTAAATGCGTAACATCTTTCTTAAGTGGCGCTATCTCCTCTTTAATCAGTTTAATTATTTGAGGCATTGCACTGTCTATGCTTTTTTTAATAGCTCCGGCGGCCATACATTCACCAAGAAACATGAAGAACTTGAAGAGTATTGCAACAAGCAGCCCCCAGAATCCAATTATGCCACCCCATGTTTCAGTCATTAAGTGGTTTAACGTAGCTGTTAAAGATTCCACCGCTCTGCTCATACCGCCTCTTCCATCGCAATGTCTAATTCCTTCAACCTACCTAAATACTGCGCCTCTGTATCAAAGATTTCAATAGAGCAAACATTAGACCCGAAACTGACAACTTGACCAACTTTCACTTCCCCATATAGATAACAATCCTTCTCGCCAGAATTAGATACGCTACAGATTGACTTTTGGGCTACATAGTATTTTGCGAATTTATGACCCTTAATTTGCTTTTTCCATGAAGATTTTATGTTAAATGGATCTTTAATGTCGCCACTTATACTTTCCCAAAGATACTCGTCAGATCCGTTAGGATTCTGCCTCTTAGCTAAAACTTGAGTCTGTTTGTTTTCATAGGTCTCGCCCTCATACTCCGTCACAGTTACTTTGCCGTTTTTAATTTCTTTACTAGTCCAACCAGCAGCTTTTTTAGCCTCTTGGTCTTCTAATTCAAATTGCCCTAAGGTTCCTAATTTATACATTAGTATATGCTCCATTTTGTGTTAAGATAAGACTTAATTTCATCAATCTCAGATCCACTAAGAACAGAATCAAGCATTATTATTTCAGCTACAAAACCATCTAAGAAGTTTACACTTCCCCCGCTAGTAGCACCTATAGATGCTGCTGTTGTTATTGAATTATCATATCCAGATAATGTTGCGCCGACTGATTCCGTTTCATCATTAATGTGATATCTCGATGTTAAATCAAAGGTGCTCACATGTAGATTAGTATTTGTGTTTGATGTTTGCGTTGGAACAGAGAATTGAGGGCCTGGTCCCACGGCAAACGACTGGAATGTGCCACTTCCGACGTCCCTTAAATTATACCCTCCGTCGGTAGCCCCAGATTGCCTAGTTATTATGGCCATATTAGAGCTATTACTATCTACTTTAGCTACAACAAACATAGTAAACGGTTGGTCAAATACATCGTTACTAGCTAGTATCAAGGTGTCATTTGTTGTAAAATCAATTACATTTCTACTGTTCTGAGTTCTAGTGCCCGTTGTTGGTCGCGCGGAACCTGTCCCTGTTGCATCATTAGATGTATCAGACTTATCGTCCCATTGAGAAACAGATCCTGAAGAGTCAGTGATTGTTGTTTCATCAAAAGAGTCTAGCCATAACGTTGTGCCAGCGTTTATGTCAGCTCCACCATCTGACATTGTCCAGCTATATTGATTCCTCAACTTAGTGTGTGCTGTTCCAGCGGAAGAGAAGCCAGTATATTTTTGGGTTCCACCAGCGAAAGTGACACCACTTTGGAGTGATTGAGTGCCCAGTGAAACAAGGAGTAAATCATAATTGGTTGTGCTCATCGTTGCCCCTTGGAAGAATCCCGATGCATTAGTTACATTTGAAAAATCGAACCCACTTAAATCGTAATCATAAGTCCCTACATTTAAGAACATATTAACAACAGATGTTGCTAAACCAGTATCCCAGCTTCCCACATTATATGTGAAGCTAGTGGCGGCATTAAAGCAGTTAGTGAAATCGGTTACAGAAGATGTATTCCATCCAGATATATCTTGGTTGAATGAAGAAGCTTGTCTAAATAAACTAGAGAATGTAGTGACCGACGAAACATCCCAAGACGAAATATCACTATTAAATAGGGGACATGCGTTGAACAATCCTTTGAAATCTGTAATATTCCCTGTGTACCACAAGTTACTATTCGGAATAGTTGTAAGTGAAGAGCAACCATTAAATAGATCATTGAAGCTTGTATTGCTAGATCCAATTGAGGCGAATTTAGGAATATCTGTAGCTGTTATAGTCATGTTTGAACAGCCATAGAATCCGTGGTACATGTTTCCATCTAAAACGCCCCATTGGCTCACGTTGAGGAATTTATCAGAATCATTACCGTTATCAAGTGACCAACCCTCAATAGTTCCTGTTACGACGATTTCATGCACACCTGCGCCAGTATCAAAGGTCATGATATTGTTTGTGTAATTATCTGTACTAAATACCGTGCCATCACTTGCTGTAGCTGTGAAGTCGTATGTTCCAGCAGCTACTAAAGGAAACTCAAACTGATCGTTGTTTGATGTTCCTGCGTTGTCTGTCTTAACAGTGAAAATGAAGTAGTTAAAGGGCTCTACAATATCCCTTGTTACGCCTCTTGTTATTCCTTTTGTTAGTTGTCTAGTTACCATTGTTTATTTATTCGTATACAGTTGTTATATCGTAAGCTTCAACCTCTTCGATAGTGGTTAAGACATCCACAGCGCGACATCTTCTTCTAGCTTGATTATATTGTGTCGTCTTTCTCTCTTCGTAATGATTAGAAGCACTTACTAACTCTTCCTTGGTGAATGCTACCTCTGTGTCTTGCATGTTACCATCTTTATCACAAGGGGCCCACTCCTTAGTTGCTCCGTCATTCATTGAGTAAGCAGCTAAAAATATGTTTACTTGTGGTTGTGGCCTCAGGTAGACATCGGGGTTAGATCTAACTTGCAAAGGTTTAGCAAACTCTGAATTGCGAGCTTTTGTTATTTCCTCTTTTTTGGCGGCTTTAGCTTCTTCTAAAATCTTAACCCCTTTTTCAGAATCGCTCGCCAATTCATAAGGTGCTTGACGAAAGTTTTTAGACAGCGATTCATAACTATTTGCTGCTATTGTTATTATCTCATTTGTGTCTGTGTTTTTAATGTAAAATTTCATGTTTTTCCTTATAAATATTCTTTCCAACCTAAATTATAAATAGCAAATCTATCAACGCTATTATCTGATGATCTATAATAAATTTGACTACTTGAATTTGTTTCCCGATATAATTCAATAGAATTAGGAAATTGGCTAGGGCCTGTTAAATCAGTCTGGCCATTAAAACTTGGAGTTGCATCAGTTTGATTCTCGCTAGTAAACAATATATCAGCCGTTGTTGTGTCATTATCATTTATTAAAGCTGAAAAATGTAAATATGAATTTGGTGGACAGTCAAAAGATACTGACGCTCTAGAGGTTGAGGGTGTTGTGGTGTCCAGTGTATTTATTCTACTTTTTAAATTAAATTCATAACCCAGCTCAAAAAAAGAATATTTACCATTCCTGATATTTGCACTACCATCAGTACGCAATGCTGCGATTTTCTTTTGTTTAGTGTACCCACTTGGTAATGTCGGGCTAGAACTTGAAGTAGAGAATAAAAAGTCAGCAGTTTCAGTAGTTGGATTCCATATAGCAAACATGTGATAAGTAGTATCTGCTGCAACCGCACCAGTGTCTAAGCCACCAGCAGCATCACCCTCAGCCCATACTGCATCAATCTGCTTTGTTAGTGCGCTAGCTACAGCCTGACCACTTCCATCATCAAAGTTGAATACACCTGCTGTAAAATCAGTATCATGATCCGTATCTGTGCCGTTGGATATTGTTATTGGGTTAAGTAGGTAAGAAACACCTCTAACCTCATTTGTAGCTGTAAATATGTTTCTACCGTCAACATAAGGCCTCTCTGGATTAAGTATAACAATATTAGTTCCATCGTTGGTGGCTTCGTATCTTTGCCCAGAGAGTAGATCTAATTCTTCTAAATCAACTTTAGACCCCTCTCCGTCATATTTCTTAAGAGTCAGTGCGCTTAATGTTTCTGTACTATTAATTATAGCCATTGTTGCACTAGCATTATTATCTAAATGGCAGGCAAAAAAGAAGGTTTGTGTTGATGAATATGAATTAACATCCGGGTCAGCGGTTAAAGTAAATGCGTCTGCTGTTCCTGCTGTAGTTCCCCAAAATGACGTAGGCCTTGGGTCGAAATCTGTTAAAGTGAAAGTTTTAGGATCAACTGGGTCTGCTGTATAAATTGTGTTGTCATCAGCATCTTTTAGTACAGCTTTATAAAGCTTTAAGTCATTTACAAATATATCACCAAATCGTCCCGCACTATCTGCTATAGTTGGGTTAGCATTTGCAACACTTAAAGCTGTATCTGAGTATGTGGCTAAAGGGGTGGTTGTTCCTGCTTCGTAAGTGTGTAATTTATAACCAGCACCTATTGAACCTAAATCTGAAAATACTTGCTCTCTTGGAAAATTAAATCTTTGTGCCATCTATGAGTTTGGAGTTAAGTTTATTAATAAAGCATGCTCAGTGATGTCACTAGAAGCTCCACCTGTCGCCGTGCATTTAATTGTTAAATCGTTACTCATAGTTTGTGTTCCTGCTGTTCTAGTAACAGAGTCAGAAACACTGGCATTGCTGGATATAATTTCAGCAATAATTTCTTGCGTTGCGGCTGCAGTTTTTATAATCCTGGCCTTTATGCGCCAAGAGCCATCATTTGCAGCTATTGCGCCTGTGGTTAATATAGTTTGCGAACCAAATTCTAAAGTAATGGTTTTATTATTACCATTTGCCGCATATATTCCCCACGCTTCAACTTCTAATACATCCCCATTATTTTTCAAGCTATTTTTAGCTAAATTATATTCTGTTAAATCTGTTTGTCCAGTTCCTATATTTGATGAGCTTGTGGTATCCGAATTAATAAGGCCACCTAGCTTTATATTAGTGTCGCTTCTTGTTTTTTTATTTATTTCTTCAAAGAACCTAAACCATACTTTATTAAAAACCTCACCTTGCAAAACAGATTCTATTGAACTTGGAATAGCCATTATGAATACCCCACTTCTTGATCTAAAAATGCAGCGACCATTCTTCTTCTCACAGGGTCGCTTATTTTTAATTTTATTATTAAACTTCTTCCATATCCTATCTTGAGCCAAGATACCTCTGTTTCGTAAGCTCCTATTGCGCCTATTGGCTCCCACATCTCATTTGAATAAGTTTTTCCTCCGTCACTTGAGGTTTGTAACATTATTTCTGGATCATCACCTTGTCCACTTCCATCAATACCAACGCCTGTATCCATTATAAGGGTCAATCTATTACTGTGCATGCGGTTATAATTCTTAAAGATTGTGGCGCTTATAGCTTCCGCAGTGATTTCAATACCATCTTCTGTGTAAGTCTCTAGGTCTAATTCAAACAATTTTCCGGTGTTTGCGCTTCCTACTAAATTTAAACCCGCAAAGTAAGATAATGAATTAGCCGCCCATTTTTCAGGTATTAAAGTTAATGGATTTCTGCTTGATCTTTCGTGCCATAGTTCGGTTGTAGTATCGTAGCACCATGTTTTATTTTCAGTTGGGAAGGTTAAGCAATAGAATCTGTGCCCCTCTTGTATGTAAAACATAGCAAAGGCATCATTCTTTACTGAATAATCATCGATAGCTTTTTCTATTGGGTGAGTGCTTATTCTTCTAGCTTGATAGCCTAAGCCTTGATATATTGAATTGTCATCTCCTAACCAAAAAATACCTTCTTGGTCATTTACTACAGAATACTTAGCTTGGCAACCAACTTCAATATATGTACCCCTTATCCTTTCGAAAGGGAAATCCACATTGCCAGTGTTGCCCCAAATCTCAATAGTACTCTGTCCAAAAAGCCAAAGCTCATTATTAATAGCAAAAACTCTGACTAGATTATCTGGTTCAGATTCAGCCGTTGCAAAGTCAAGAGCTGCATAAGAAGTTGTGTCGTTTAAAGCAGAAATAAAGAATTGATCCGACTCTGTAACACTAAATATAGTATAACCATTTAAAGTGGTAACGCTTGAGGCACTCTGATAATCTGCATCTGTTATTTTTGCAAAGGTGCTTGTATCTGTGTCGTAATAATAAGAATCACCATTGCTTGTTAATATGGTGATTTGCGTTCTATTGTGAGTCATCATTACCCTGTCAGGAGTTCCACCAAGAGTACCTAATAAGGTTGAAGTTTTACTCTTATCTATTTGATAGACATTTAAACCACAAACTACATAAAGATAATCATTTAACGCAATAGAGCCATAGATTGGCTCAAATTGATTAAGGTCTTTCCATTCTTTAAGTCCAGGCGTACCTATTATCATTCCTCTAAAAGGAGATGATGGTGGAGCTATTTCTGCGTAAAGATTAACTAGTCTTTCACTAGACATTATACCACTTAAGGCTTGATAACTATTTACTCCAAATTCTATTTCTGTAGTAGGTGTGTTAGTCATTACTCCATCATTTGAGGTTGAAAGTAAATAGATGTATCTTCTCTATCGTAACCTTCTGAGTCTGCTAAAAGCTCCTCAGCATCTCTTTTTATACGTTCTGCCTTGTCCGCCGATATTCCGTAGTCGTAATGCATCCAGTAAGCTAAATTAGTAGCTAAAGGTAATAACCATTCAACTGGGAAATCTGGATCATCAACAGCACTAGAAAAATCAAAAAATTGTTTCTCGAAAGTAAATTTAATTGTATCGGTCGCATCGTCTGGTGTAGGATAGACATAAACATCGCCATGAGCTAATTGTTTGTCGTAAAAAAAGCTATTAGGTTTTCCTTTAGCTGATTTATTAGAATAGTTGAAGTAAGTATCTCTTGATATTTTAGAAACCAAAGTGTCCGTCACATCATCATCATATCTCAATCTACAAGATGAAATTCTTTCTGGTCTGTTAATTTTAGTTTGATAAACATAAACCTTGGCACCGCTTGCTGCGGCGGCGGTTAAATTGTCATCAAGTCCAATAGTTAAAGTTGAAATACTAGCAATAGTTGTCCAATGGATAGTATTATCATCTTGCGCTATTCCTATATTATAACCAACAACCATACCTGTTGCGCTCGCTACATCGAAAGAAGATGCTCCGCTTGCTGCGTCCGCAGTTGTTGTGGTTTGATTAAAGCTTTCGGTTGCGTTAGCTGTTGAGCCGTTAAGGGTGTACTTAGCTTGACTATCTACTAAAAATAAAGTTCCTTCTGCCGTCTTCCAAAGATATTGACCTTTAGACTTCCACGACTTAACCATCATATTTAAGATGTCACTTGCATCATTCATTTCTTCGGAGGTTAAATTTCTACCTCTTGTTTTAACACCAAGAATAGAAGCCGCCCTGTTGATGATTTGGTTTCTAGTTTGTGAGAAGGTATTTGTTGAACTAACTGCCATTATCTGTATTTGGTTGCGTTACTATTGGGGCTGCTAGAGCCGGTGAAAGTGGGTATCTAGGAAGTTGTTTCGCTCCTTTGCCATATATAGTATTAAGGACATTTTCAGCTCTTTTAGCTTGCATTTTGCCCGCTAATCCCCTTGCTGATATAGACCCTAATTGCGCCGCAGTAGCTCCACCAATACCTCCGCCGGTTGCCATTGCTCCGATAGGTAATAACCTACTTCCCATAACCCTTAGAGTATCAGTTACAACCCCCGTTTTAGCTGCTCTTTTGACAGCTTCTCTTTCAACTTTGGAAAAACCCCTTAATCTTGATGGATTGTTACTAAGAGTTCTGAAGCCTGTTCTTAACGCAGTGGCAGGATTATCTGTCTGTTCAGCTCTAGATATAATCTTTTCTACATCACGTACCCTTGCTGACTTCGCCCACAATTTTCTAGCCTGTTTTAAAGCCTCAAATCCTCGTTTAGACCCAACCACATCATTAACTCCAGCTTTTTCTATTTTGCTACGAAAAGCATTTTGCATTTTTTGAGCTTTCAAGCCTTCTTTTGTTAAGATGCCGGTCTTTGGATCGACAAACTTATCTATTCTATTAGATAGTAATTCGTCTATCTCTTGCGCCCCTTTCAAGGAAATACTTTTTCCTCTTAAAATCTCAGCACTATCAACCAATTTAGTAAATGGGTCATCTCCAGCGAAGGCCTTACCCTCGGGCGTTTGAGGCGCTAGACTTTTTATATCGTCAATAAAGTCATCTACCACCTTAGGTTTTAATGCACCACCCCTTTCTGCGGCTTTTTTATACAATGCGCCAGCCTCTTTTCTTATTTGTTCAGAGGTTTTTTGAACTGGTTTTGATTTAAGAAATTGTCCAGCGACTGGTATAGCTCCACCAACTAATGCGCCGGCTGCTGCACTTTTCATGGCTGTTTCTGAAATTTGGTCTGGGTCAGCAACGCCTGCTCCATAAACTCCAGAAGATACAGCGCCCAACCCAGCACCTTTGGCCATTCTAGAGGGCAAACCCCCGGTTCTTAATCCTTGTGTTACACCTTTTGGTGCGAGTTTTGCCAACTTACCAACTCCTGCTACAGAGCCAGCTAATTCACCACCTAAAAAAGGTAATGGTTGCTGTTCGGCGGCTTGTTCTATTTCAGCTTGACCTTTTTGCTGTTCTGATCTGTAAGTCTCTACTAGAGTTTTATCGGCGAGGCCTTTAGTGTCGAACCCTGCGGCCTCTGCTAAACGACTACCTCCATAAACGACTGGGGCTGTTAAAGCTGCGATAATTTCATCGCCAAATCCTAAAGTAGCACCTTGTCCAAAACCTGTAACGGCAGCCTCAGTCTTCCCTATTTCTCTATCATTAGCAGGAGTCTGAGGTTGATTTGGAGTTTGAGGTTGATATTGCTCAGATAATACAAACTTAATTTGCTCTGTTGTCATTTCATCAGGAAATTCCAATATCTCACCGTTTACTTCAATTTGCTGTGCCATTATTCAAACCCTCCGGTTTTAGGATTATATACGCGAACCTTTCTTTTTTCTTTCTTTTCTTTTTTTGGAAGGTAAGTGCCATAATCAGCTTCAAAGGCATCTTCTCTTTCTTTGAGGACTCTTGGGTATAATTCCTTTATAGACAATAGATTAGCCTCTAGTTGGTCAGCTTGAGCTGGGTCTAGCGCGCCATTTACAGCTTGCAACAACTTATTCTCCATTTCTGAAACTTGACCCAATGCGCCGCCTGTTGGTGAATTATCTCTCATTTGCTGCAACTTATCAAAACCCACGTTAGCCTTAATGGTGTCTAAGTAGTTTTTAAGTTTTCTAGCATCAGTATTTGGAAGGAATGACAAATAAGACCCATAACCTGTTGAGAACTCATTAATTGTACCAATAGCTTTATCAATAGTTCCTGTCACTAAGTCTGATTGTGATTTTAGGGATTTTAGAGCTGTATTTGCTTTTGCTAAATTCTTTCTCCTCTCTACATCTAACTTACCTAACTCAGCACCTTTGGTCTCAGCAGCTTTAATATCTGTTTTAGCTTCTGCAATACCTTTCATAGGCACGACCTTTCCACCTTCGTCTGTAGTAAGACCTGTTTGATAAGTGTTTCTTTTAACGTTTAAGAATTCTTGCTGTTGTTGAGGAGATAGAGATTCATAGAATTGAAACTCTCTTACTGCTGAAGGTGCATCTTTATCACCTATTGCGCCAGTTGGCGCAATCTGTTTTTCAATATCTCTTGCACTATTAATAGCAAGGTCTACGAAAGGATCAACTAACTTAGGATCATATTCATCAGGTAGATAACTCGTATCTATACCTCGTTGCTCCAAGGCTTCTAGTGTTTGTTGATATACTTGTGGCTTCTGGTCTATGTCAGTTGTTTTAAAAGCCATAGCAGCCTGACCAGCGAACAAAGCTTGGTTGTTCTGGTAATCTTGTATTTGAGATGCTCTCTTAGGATCTACAGATGCTAAATGACCTAGAGCTTGCGGGTTTTGAAAAGCTTCTTTAGTTAGTTGTTGTAAGGCGGCTTGTTGTTGAATTTTCTGTTCTTTTAATACTTGCTCTCTTTCTAAGGCGCTCGTTTGTTGTCTTATTTTATCTGTAGAAGCTTCGGCTTGCTCGATTTGCGCAACCCTAGCAGCCATTTGACTAGGTAATTGTATATTTGGTAAGTTTAAGATTGGTATGCTCATTTATAACTCCTTAAAATCAACATCAATCAAAGAATAATCTACCGCAAGGAAGTCGCCTTGCTTTCTTACCGCCTCTGGATGTTTTTTTATTATTTCTTGAGCTATTACACCTTGGTATTTACCTTGTCCGTGAGATTTATCTTTATATTCAAATTGATAAATATTAATACCGCTTTCTGACTCTCCTATTTTAATAATATTATCCTTTAGATTTTTATCAGAAAGACCAGCGCCGCCACCTTTCATTGCGGCCATCATTAGAGCAGAGTTAAAACTTCCTGATCCAGCCCCCCCTCCGCCTTGTGCTCCTGGGGATTTTTTTGGGGATTGTGGGCCAAATTCACCGCCTACTAATTGAGCTGTGTCCGCCCAATTTTGCCCCCTAGCAATCTTACCTTGCATAGATATATTGCCAAACCCAATCTCAGATTGAGCAAGTTGACTAGCAATACCACTTGTTATATTAGCCGCTTGACCAGCAGAACCTTGTCCCATTCCAGCAAGACCAGAAAGTCGGGATAAATAATTACCGTATTCTGAGGCTGCTTCATTTTGGCCTCTTGTTTGAGATTCTAACATGGCTCTTCCAGATAATAAACCGCCTCTTGCAGCTTGACTTGCTTCTAAGGATTTTTGACCTTGTTGTAATCTAAATTGATAATCAGGAGATTCTTTAAAAATATCTAATCTTTCTTGTTCGCTAACATCTGTAAATTTACCTGTGTCTGGATCATAACTTCTTCCAGTTAATAAGGTTGATAATGGACTTAATGCACCTTGTCCAACATCCATATATGGCTGTAAATAACCTAATGCTTGCTTTTTACCCTCGCTTAATCTTCTCATGCCCGCGGCGTAGCCAGCTTGACCTTTAGCAACGCCTTTTCCTATAGCTCTATCATTGATTATCCCGCCTACCACTCCACCTATTGCCTTACCCATAACTTACTGAATTTTGATTATTATTTTAATGTAGTCACTCAATAAGCCTATCTAGGCAATGTTTTTTACAAGCTCATTAACTTGATCTGTTTTTATATAGCCCTCTTCTTGTGCAATATTGCTAATGCTTTCAACGGTCATAAAAAACAATATAGTTCTAAACCCTTTCTTTTTAGCTTCAATCTCTAATTTTGCAAGCAGTTTTTTAATTGATTCTTTTTTATTCTTAACTCTTTGCGTGCATGATATGATATTGCCAATTAAACATGCGGCGCTATCTGTGCTATATAGCCAACCAGCACATATAGGAATGTCATCAAATACCATGACTCCAGTTGTTGAAGCCGGTATCGGATGCCAGTCTCTTTCTTTGTACCAAGTATTTAATATAGCAAGGTATTTTTCGCTAGCTGGATCAAATATATTAAATGTTTCAGTTTTATAAGTCACTTGCCTTAACTTCATTAACAGAAACAAAATAATCAGTTCCTTCAGGTCTGGGGTCTGCTATAGGCTCTGAGGTTATAGCAGGTGGAGCGAAATCTAGTGGATTTCTCCTTCTCCAGAATCTTTTGAGGACTATCTTGTCATCCCATTCTTTTTTACATTGCGACCGCCAAGCTCTAAAGCCGGATCGGTCGCATATTACCAAATAATCTCTTTTCATTATACATCTCTTTGTTGCATAACGATTTGTGCCTCAGCCCCTGAAGAATAAGAGTTGACTTTAACCCTTAATGCTCTTGGTAAACCTTCGTAAGCCTCATTTATAGAAGCGCTAATGTTTACCAAATCTGTAGCTGGTGAGTCTTGCCAATTAAAATCTAAGTCGCTTAGGTTTTGGATGTCGTCAAAGGTATTTTGGACTGTCAAATCTAAAGTACCAGTAACATCAACATTAATAGAAGCGATTCCACCCCTCCAGTTTAAAGGTATAGCGTCAGTTACAGCTTCATCAACAAATCCACATTCACAGTTAGTGCCTACAGCGCCATCAGAAGCAATTTGTGTTATCTCGTAGAAATAACCAGTTGATTCAACTGTGTTTGCATTAGGGCCTGTAACATCTTCAGTTACTAAGTTATGTTTTGTTGAGTCGGTATAACCAGTGATAGTAAAGGTTAAAGCTGATAAGTTAGCGGAACTTTCGAAGCTAATTTGATGAGCAAATCCATCTGGCGAGGTCCAAACCCCATCAGCTACATCCACGCCATCTAAGCTAAAGTTTCCAGCTCCAACTAAAGTTTGATCTTCGAATACACTATTTACATCAGCATCAGCTAAATCTAAATCTATGATTAGTGGTCTAGGCATAATAAACTCCTTTTAATTAAGGGGCTAGTTAAAGCCCCTAGTTATTATCTTTCTTTAGAAGTAAAGATATAATCAATAGACATAGTTTTTGCTGCCGCTTCACCATTCTGAATACCAAAAGAAATAGTTAATTCCTCGTCATCAGGAAGGTTAGTTGTGACAGATTTACCAAGTAATGTAGGATTTTTAGAATCAGTTCCTGCATAGTAATAAACCGCATCTACACCGTTGTAATAAAAACCTACAGTAATGTAAGTGTCATCAACAATAGTTGCAATAGCAGAGGCAGAAGTAGCTGTGTCGTCTTTTTCTACATGGAAATCTAAACTAGCATCTCCATCATCTTTCTGAAAAAATACACCATCAGTTACGTCTAAAGGAGTTGTGTCGGTAATTTGTAAACCAATAACAAAATCACTTTGAGTAGCATCGCTTACCTTAAATCTTGACTTAAAGTAAAGTTTTTTACCAGATTCAAACTTAAATGATTCACCAACTTTGTTGAAAAAGTCAGCATCATTGTCAGCATCATCATTAGTGATAAGTAAAACACCACCATCGGCATCAGTTAGAGCTTCAGTCGCGCTTCCTGCGCCAGCTTCAGTAGTTGTGATAGTCCAATCACCAGCTACGTAAGTGTCGAAATCGTTGAAATAAGTGTGATTAATTGTAGGATCTAATTCTTTTAATTGTCCTAAAATGTTTTCTTTAGTGTTGTTAGTAACACCGTTTGTGAATCTTGAAGTAGTCATAATATATAAATTTAAGCGTTCATAAGAACGTGGTCAAATTAATGACCACGCCTAAATTAGTTAAGAGATTTAAAGATAATTTTAGTCTTTAAACTCTTTAAGAGAAGATAATACATCTCTTGTCTTTTGTAAAGTATTTCAGACATATGTTTCCAGTGTCTCTTAGACTCTCTGTGAAATCTGATTGCAAGCTTAGCTTGGCTATTTTTTACTACTAAATAAGGTAGGATGGCCCTTAAAAATCTAATAGCCCCCTTGCCATTTAGTTGCCATTTCAAAGTATTATTTTGATTTGGTCTCTTTTCAAAGTTTTCATATATGACTGGTCCACCAATTAGTTGGTGTATTTTAGGGACCATATATTTATCTGTAGATTGGACGGTCACTCTTAGAATATAATTAGTGTCCCTATCCCTATCTTTTCTTTTTTGTTTCATAATAAATATACTACCCTCTCCGTCAATAATTCCAGCCAACCAAGCTTTTTCAGTTTCAGAAAGAGCATTTACTTCAAATTCAATGCTTTTAGTCATATTTTACCTACAATCCTGCACTACCGTACACACAGCGGGGATCTGTCCAGCCCATTGCAAATAAAGACATAAGCTTGTATTTGTGATCGGCAGTGTCGAAAGAGCCATCGTTACTAAACTCACCATCAACAGCTGAAACATTTTTAAATCCTTCAGTTGTATCAGTAAGAACGAACCAAGCAGTGTCAGAAGTTAGGTAAGGGTTGCAGATGATACCTTCTGGCAACATACCCAATTCTTTAACAGCGTTAAGGTCGTTGTTAGCGCTTCCACTTTGTAAGTCAGAATAAACAACTCTTTGACCTTCAAACTTCAATGCAGATGGCAATAGAAGAGATTTAGGTTTTAAGCCAATTCTAATACCGCGGTCATTAGTTGCATTATAGATTTGAATCAAAACGTCTTCTAAAGCAGCTTCTGAGAAGTCAGCAGGAGTTGCTAGTTCGTTAGAGAAAGTACCCGCTCTAGTAGAGTGGTCAGTAGCTAGAAGCTCTTTACCATCACCACCGGTGTAGTTAGAATCAAAGCCATTGTTGAACTTATTAGCTGCAACAATTTCTTTAGTTTCTTTTAATGAGCGAGAAAGGTGGTTCATACCTTTTTCCATGATTTGCATAGCTTTACCAAACTTTCTTTGCTCGTAAGAGATTTGAAAGCCTAAACCATAAGTTTGTATGGTGTAGCGAGTAGTATAACCTTGACTCATAGAATCATAGCTAATTGGGTTAGACTCGTTCTTAGCTGGCATGATACCAAAGCCAGAAACTAAAGTGTCTTCCATATAAGCTTCATCTGTGCTCATTGATTTGAAAATCTTACTATAATAAGTATCTTTTTCATTATATTCACCCCAGAAAGTAACCGCTTGTGCGCCAATCTGAAGTCCTTTAGGGAAATTCCCTGTTACCATTACTGACATAATTGTCTCCTTTTAATTAATTTATTATAGTCCAACCACTGCGTTAGCGTCTGAATGTCTATTGATTTTAACTTCCCATTTAGCATGTTGACCAACTGTGTTGTCAACTCTATCAACTAATCTTAAGATTTTAAGTTGGAAAGTTCCAGTTGTTGCAGGAGTTGAAGTATCAAGTTCGACACCAGAAATACCAGTAGTAGTAGACCCAGATTCAGCATAAACTACGTTTGCGTTCAGACCTACAGAAGTAGCAGCTAGAGCAGTTCCAGCAGTTTCTTCTTGGATTTCAAATCTTTGATCTGGTCTATCAGCTACAACCGCAATAGCTTCAGTTGAAGCAGGATTGTAATTTCTAGATGTATTGTCAAAGTTTGGTAGGAAACCAACAATAACACCTGTGATAGGGTTATCATCGCCAGCAGTAGCTTTGTTAATTTCTGGTAAAGAAGCTGCTGCAAATTCTCTTTGCCCAGCAACTACGTTAGCAGTATTAGAAGTTCCAGTTTTAACTACTGGATCGCCAATAAACAACGCAGTAGCATAAGAAGCAGGAATATAATAGAAGTTAACGTCTAGTTCGCCTCCATTGTTTTTGATCGGCACTAAGCCTTTCGGTGTATTTGAGTTAGTCATTTTTAATTAAATTAAAATTATTATTGCGATGGGCTTTTAATGTCTCTTTCAACAACTTTATTACTCCCATCAGGATTGTAAGTAAGACCTTCGATGTGCTGCCCATTAAGCCATTTCTCTTGATTCTTTTGAGCTTTAACCGTTGGATCTAATTCCTCATTTATTCTTTTAAGTCTCTCAAGTTCCTTAGTTGGTATTTCTAGCGGATATAAAGTATATTCGGTGTTGTTTTTTCTCAATCCACCTCTTATAGGTTCATATTTTCTTCCGTTAATATCGGTAGCAGGAACGTATCCTAAATCAATATAATGCTGCAAATTGCCTTGTGTTTCGTTCTTAACCCATCTTCTAGAGAAGCCTTCTTTTTCAGGAAGGGCTAGTTTACCCTCTCTCTTACCTAAGACTTCTGTTTGTTTACGAATTAACTTAGTACCATCTGGCAATACTACTTCCAAACCTGAGTCCCTGTTAGGTCTTTCATTTCGTAGGTTAGTATTTTGCTTTGCTTTCTCTTTTATATTTTCTCTAGTCATTTTGTTTACTCTATTAATATTGATAATTCTTTGCGTAAGTCTGCTTAAATCTTTCGATTGCATCCTTTCCCTCAATTCCTCTTATTTTTACAAGAGATTCGCAATTCTTTTTAGCTTCCGCTGGTAAGTCATTATATCCTTTAGGCTTTGGTGTTGAGCCAAATCCTTGGTTAGCGCCACTATCAAACATTGGATTTGATTGATTGGCGTTAAACTTGGAATGAAAAACCTCTTTTACTTCCTGTTCAACTATTTCTAGTCGTTCATTTAGTGATAGATAAGGCTTCTCTTCTAATAACTGCTTCTCTGCTGCAATAGCATAACCAGCTAATTTATGATCAGTCCTCATCCAGCTATTTCTCGCGCTCCACTCTTGGAGGGCTTGCTCTTCTTTTGGAGTCAAGAGACTTTGCTGTGGTTGTTGGGGTGCGTCTTTTTGCTCTTGTGGGGCAACTACATCCTCAACTACAGGCTCTTGTGTGAATTGGCTATTAATCAATTCTTTTTCCTCCTCTTTTAATTTCTTAAAAGATTCAGTGTCTCCAAGCTCTACAGCCTCACTTTGCTTGCTCTCGATCTCCGCTAAGGCTTTTTCATAACCCTTCTTTTCAGCTTTAGAGATTCTTTCTTGAGCCTCTTTAGCTAGTCTTTTTGTTTCTGCTAACTCTTCAGTTAACTTCTTTAATCTGTCATTAGCAACTGGTAAAGTTTCTTTGCTTTTAGACAAAAACTCTTCTGCGCTAATGAACGGCCTTTCGCTGCCGTCTTTTCTTTTACCAGCAAAAAATTCCTTTGGCCTCCAACCCTGTGACCAAGCTTGTTTTTCTGCTTCGTCTAATTTTTTATAAGCATTGTCTAATTTCTGATGAAAAGGTATCTTCACATCTTCTTTAGGTTCTGGTGCTTTTTCTTTTTGCTCAGGATTTACTCCTTCTAAGTTAGCTTTTATTTCTTCAACTGTTTCTACTTCACTCATGTTATTTACTCATTTAAGATTGCTAAAATTTCCTTATCATTGATAAGTCTATATTCTTTTTTGTCTTTACCTTCAATAGTAATGCCAGCGTATCTGTTTAGGATAACTTTAGCACCAACTTTAGGTACAACATCCCATTCTTTAGGAAGGTCACCGACTCCAATAGTAAAGGCTGCACTTCCATAATCTACAATAGTAGCTACTTGAGAAGCTGCATCTTCTTTTTCTTTTATTATATCCGGTATAATAATACCACCTTCAGTCTTTTCTTCCATCTCTTGAATTCTAATCAAGACTTTGAATCCCAAAGGTGTAATGCCTGATTTATTGCTCATGTTAAGTTTTTATTGTTAATATAGGTTTCTAATATAGCTTCCAAATCTTCTTGATTTGATGCCGTTTCCTCAAGTAAACCCACAATATCATCATAACCTCTACATCTCCCTAATGCTAAGTTTAAGTCTCTTTCTGATTTATAAGAATCCCCAACTAAACTCTCTAGGAACATAGTTCTGTGCAATTTAATAACTTTTAGCATCTTTAATGTAGTCTGATTAGAAAGCCACTGCTTTAATTCAAACTCGTTTAATTCTGCGCCAGCTATTTTATCATATATATTACTCTTCGACCTCTTCAGTCTCTTGAACCATTTCATTATTCCCATTCCTCTTATTTGCCCTGCTCTCAATATCTCTATTGATAGACTCGGCGGTTTTTAAAACAGTTTCTCTTTCTTTAGCAAAAGCGTCAGAAATATTTTTTAATGCTTGTGATTCTTTTTCTTTTATTTCAGCTATAATTTTTTCAACTTCGTATTGACCTTTTTCCATCTTGCCTAAAGTTTCAGCGGTTTTTATCTGGATCTCCTTGAGTTTGGTCTCTTTATTAGTTAACTCAGCCTGTGCAAGAATAGTATTCGCATCTGGTTGAGCTGGTGGAGGTGCTGTTATTAACTCTTCGTAATTCTCTATATTAAATCCACTTAATATTCTTTGTCTCAAAAGCATCTGGTCAATAAATGGATCATTCAAAAATTGCATCAAGAATGAAGCCCTAGCCATACGCTGCGTATTTGTAACGCTTGCAACGTCAGCAATTGGCACAATATCAAAACCTTTTTTGGTGAAGTCGTTTTTAACGCTAACGCTAATCAGAGGCTCATCTATTATTTCCGCATACTTCTCTTTTGAAAGATGTTCGGAGTTGATAGAATATATTAACTTAAACTCTGATTTAAGACTTCTGTATATTCTTTTATAGATAGATTTGAATTGCGTGATGCCCTGCTCAACTAAAGCCATCATGGTTGTAGCTTGAACATTAGCGGCATTTTCGCCGTTTAAGACATCACGCAACGAGCCGAGTTCCTTTCCTGACTGCGTCAGAAACCCTAATAATGTAAATAGTGTTTGAGAAGGTTCTGGAGTAGGTAAAGAAACTATGCTGTCCCTTATGGATGACCCAAAAGAATCAACCATTTTATATTCATTAGGCTTCATCTTGAAAGCCCCACCTCTAATTTTTAAACTCTTAGCTATAAAGCCACCGCCTGTAGTTTGTAATGTTCCAGCATCAGTTAATTGATTAATAGATGTATTAATTGACTTATTTAAGTTAAACAATAAGTGACCAAGGCCAAGGCCATAAAAAGACCCATCAGGAGAAGGAAGGAAAGAATAAGGTGTGTAAGGATTGTGTGCTTTAATAGATACAATCTTATTTCCTTTACGCTCTATATCTTGTTCCTTAAATCTCGGCATTATGCGTACGACTGTATTACTAGAACTATGAATGGTTACGACATAAGGCTCTAAAAAATCATCTCCATCTAAATCCAACCAGCAACATTGTTCAAGAAAGATGTGTAGCCCACTATTAATATTACCAGCGCTTGATTCATCTTGAGCGTTAGATAAATCATTAGATGTAACTTGCGCCGTTGATTCGCCTTCATCGCTATAACTAAAGTCTATAAAGACCCCTCTTCTTATCTTCTCTTGGATTTGATTCTCATAGAGTTCGATAATATGAGTAATAGGAGCGCTGTTAAACTTGGTAGTTTTATCATGTAATATTAATTTATCAGGATATATTATTTCACTTTCAAGAGTTTTATCTGTGTAATAAGTTTTTCTAAACATCATTCCTGTTGCTGCGATGCTAACAAGTAGTTTATCTGTATCTTCTTGCCAGCCTTCCAATTCTTCACTAAGCTGATAATTCATATAAGTTGCAACTCTATCACCTCTTTCCTGCTTCTCGGACACGCCTTGCAAAACTGGTAAGCCAGCTTCTTCATCAATCATAACTTCACCAGCTCTATTATAAGCGGGTTTACCATCATCTTTACCAATCACTTTAGACTTAACAATAAAATCATCTCTTAATATCTCAGGAGAGCATTTAGCGCCAAAGTCTATGATAGCAGTTGAAATAAGAGGGTAAATAGTATTAGAAGCACCAGCCCAAGGAAAAGCTTTATCATCTGTAATTGATAAAGAGAGTTTAACGATTTCTTCTAATTTATCTTGTTTGTCCTTTCTGCTTTGAAGGTCGTTGTTGTATCTTTCTATTACCTGTGACGAAATAGAGGACTTCTGCTCATCATTGAGATTGTCAACTATATTGCTTGAATTGAGTATTGTTTTTAAGTCCATTACTATATGTCGTGTTGCAGAAAATTAATCAACTATATCTAGTGGTTGTCTTTTATAAACAGCACTATAAATTGTGTCAATAGTTTTTTTGTAACTAAATATAGTATTTGAGTAATGACAAAATCCCCCCTGCTTCACTATAAAACCGTAGAAGAGTATCAATCTTTCCTGAAGAGGCTTAAAGATAAACATGAAGAAAGTAAGTTAATTAAAGACCCTGTTGAAAGGGAGGTTGCATTTATGGAGGAGGTAAAGTTTAAAAGATTATTATTAAGAACTGATTTATTCTTTCTGTTGTGGTATGGTTGCGGTAAGCATTATATTGGTAAGCAATGGTTACTCGAGAGGTGTAAAGAGGTTGAAGCATCACCGAATGGTCATTTAGATTTATGGAGTCGTGAACACTTCAAGTCAACTATTATAACTTATGGCAAGTCAATTCAAGATATAATTTGCAGTCATGGTGAAGATCCTTTGCCAGAGTGGGAAAGAGAAACAACAATAGGTATTTTATCAGTAACAAGACCTCTTGCAAAGTCATTCTTGCGTGAAATTAAGGTTACGTTTGAAAATCCCAAACTACCTCTAACCCAACTATTTCCAGATGTATTTTATTCTAATCCAAAGAGCCAAAGCCCTAAGTGGTCAGAAGATGAGGGGATTGTGGTCAAGAGGCAGTCAACACCTAAAGAATCAACCGTTGAGGCGTGGGGTTTGGTTGATGCGCAGCCCACAGGAAAGCACTTTTACACTATATTGTACGATGATATAGTGACTCAAGACACGGTGACAAGCCCTGAGATGATACAAAAAACAACCAAGGCTTGGGGGTTGTCAGATAATATCGGGACTAGAGGCGGTATTTATAGAGCTGTCGGAACCCCTTATGCTGCGAATGACACTACCCAAGCCATTATTGACAGCGGAACATTTAAACTAAGAAAGTACCCAGCAACTATAGGCGGCAAGTGGCCTATAGAATCTAGTGATGAGGCATACCTTTTAACTAAGGAGGAATTAGAGAATAAGTACAAGAAGCAAGGCGTATATAACTTCGCTTGTCAGATATTACTTAACCCTGTGGCTAACTCTTTACAGAACTTTAAGCTTGAATGGCTTAGATATTATGGTGGTTACAACCCTCAGCAGGTGTTAAATAAATATGTTATTGTCGACCCCGCTAACTCTAAAAAGAAAGAAAGTGACTACACGTCAATGTTTGTAGTTGGAGCTGGCGAGGATGGTAACTATTATATTGTTGATATGGTTAGGGACAGGTTAAATCTAAAAGAAAGAACTGATAAGTTATTTAAGTTAGTTAATAAATACAAACCAATTTTAGTTGGATATGAGCAATATGGTATGCAGGCGGATATTGAGCACATACAGGAGAAGCAAGACCAGTTACGTTATCACTTCCAGATCGTGCCACTAGGTGGCAAAACTAAAAAGGAAGATAGGATTGCTAAACTTATACCAGATTTTGAGAACCAAAAGATATTTTTTCCTTATGAATTACTTTATACTGATTATGAAGGTAAGCAACACAACTTAACTAGAGTTTTTATTGATGAAGAATATACCCAATTCCCAACGCCTAAACATGATGATATGCTGGACTGTTTAGCTAGAATTAAAGATGCTGACTTAATGCTTTCATTCCCCGAGTTAATAGGGGATGACTTTTATGAGGACTTTGATGATTCTGCTGGTGATATGGATAGTATAACAGGGTATTAACAGCCCTGCAATACCCATTGACACTGACCAAAGCCAGAACACTGGCAAATGTATTCGCCATGTATGCATTGCATTGGCTTAAATGGTTTGAATCCGCAGTTATAATTAGCAGCGTTAGCGTTAAAGCTAAATAGTAATGTTGCAGTAAAAATAAGTTTTCTCATATTAAATCCTCAATTGTTTTCTTTTTTGGGGTTACATCAACTAACTTGTTGATATTCTCATTACTTGATTCAGCTATCGCACCGAAGAAGTTAATTTGCGTGTTGCCTTTATCATCTTTGTTTGATGAGCTATCAAGTAATAATTTGGTCCACTCTGGCTTTTCTTCATATTTAGCACGCTCTATTGCGTTATCAATTATGTGGTCGGCGTGAGTTACTCCATCTTTAGTTTTTCCACCAAGTTTATTTTTGATGAATTCATTCACTTCTATGTTTTTATCCCACATTGTGAGAGCTTCCTGTATTTTACTCATACTATAATGTTGCTTTTTACTTTGTATGTATCAAGAAATAAAGAGATTGCCTCACTAATCACTAAACCCATGTCTGGCTCAATGTCTGGTTGCTTTTCTTTTAGTCTCTTACCTAACGCCTCTGCAAAGGCTTCATCTATTTTAAAGCCTTCTTTTGGTTCTTTTATCTTAATTATATTCATAATTTATTTTATTTTTAGTTGACATTAGTAAAAAAAAGCTTGACATTTCTCGCGAAGGCAACGGGGTTGTTATTTTTCCTCCTCTATTAGTTCCCTAAGATATTCTTTGTCAATAATACCAAGTCTAACCTTCTTTCTTAAGTTCTCTTTATCTAAAAAGATACACATTTCTTTTTGAAAAGCCCAATAATTCTTGTTAGGTACTCTTCCTTTTCTTTGCCAGTTATAAAATTGTGTTTGTGATACATCAAGGAATTTGTAAGCTTCTCTTCTTTTTATCCCTAAATCATCAATCAAATCTAATAATATATTTATATTTGTTGAATCGCAATGTTTATTAGTCATAATTCTTCACCCAGACCCATAAGTAGTCTATTTAATTAAATTTGTTTTAGTTGGTGCTGGATGTCGGATTCGAACTGACGACCTACTGTTTACAAGACAGTTGCTCTACCCCTGAGCTAATCCAGCGTATTTCTTGTTATTAGTAATTATTTTAGCCTTTAGTTATCCTTATTTAATTTTTCTTTAATTAATTTCTCTAATTCCGCTACTTTCTTTGTGGTTTGTTCTTGTTGGTTTATGAAGTCTTTAAGTAAACAATATTTTACTAAATCTTCAATAGGATAATCCTGATCTTTACTAGCTTTATGACAAAATAAAGATTTATCTTCATCATATTGAACTAATTCTATATCATCAGAACCCCATTTCAACAAATAATCTGACATAAGGTAATCTTCCGGCAACTCACTAACATCCTTCCATATATCAGGTAAAGATTGTTCTGTTTTATGTACACTCTCTTTTTCTTCTAAGGCGTTTAAAAGACTTCTTGATGATTCAAATAAATAATATTCCTCACTATCAGGGCTGGGCCATTTTCCACAATGATCCCAACAGTTAATAGCATTTTTCAACTCCTCCTTAGCCTCTTGCACTTTATCCTCATACATACCAGCTCCTTTCTTTTGTTAATAGTTCGTTTATTGTGCGTTGTGATTCTTCGGTTTGTTCTTCTAGGGTTTGTTTCGTTAGATCCCAGTTGCAAATAATATCTATATCTTGTTCTTCTGTGTATTTAACTAAGCTTTCCAATAGAATACCAAAACAGCTTGTGCAAGGAGTTGAGGTTTCTGCCAATATTTCTTCATGGTGGCTTTGTAAAGCTAAAAGAACTCTGTCTAGGGTTAGTGGTTTTCCTTTGATTTTAGTCTGAACTCGCCCTTCATATTCAGGAGCTTTATAATTTAATTCTTTTATTAATTTCTCTTTCTCAATTATGAGGTAGTCTATATCTTCACCAACCCAGGCTTCGCCTAGATTCTGAAAGCCATAGTTAATAAATATAAAATCATGTTCCCTTGTATTTTTATTTATTCTAAATGAATCTAGTTTGTAATAAAGCTTAGTAGCTAAATGACCCCACATGCCTATGTTATAACGGCAGATAATACACCCGAGCCCCAATTCTTTCTCCAAAGCCTCCTCATAATCACAGCCATGCACAGCCTCTAATATAAGCTTTCTGTTCTCTTCTTGTATTTGTTTAATGTCTTTAGTCATTGTTCTGTTTGTTAAGTTGCCCTAAGATTCTGCAAACATCCTCGTAATCCTGTCCTGGTAGGTCGTGCTTATAGTCTTGTAGAGTATTATACATCAAACTGTTTTCTTTCTTTAGCTTCTCTATCTCTTCTTGTTGTTCTTTGATTTTATCTGTTAAATCCTTAACATACTCTACGACAAGAGGATGGTCTTTGTCGAGATGGTCAGTAAGTTCTGGCACCCCTATTTCAAGAGGCTTCATTTCATCTATCCATTTAAGCATGATTCCTTTCCCCTTTTAAATTTTTTATTTCTTCTTGTTGTTCGTAAATAATAATTAAAGCCTTTTGAGCTACTTCTCTTTTTAGATTAGTATCTCTAGCATGTTCGTTTGCTAGGATATATTGATCAGGATTAGCAATATCTACAATCTCTTTTATTCTTTCTTCTATAGTCTTCATTTCTCTACCTCAAATATTTTATTACAGTTATCTTTGCCTATTTCTTTTTTAGCTGCCTGCACCTTCTGATCTAACTTAATGAGATTATAGACTGCTATATTCGCTAAGATAATAAAGAAAATAAATAATAAGTCTCTCATATCTATTTACTCCTTTTTTTATTTTACATAATCTATGTTATGTCCTATATGGGTAATTATTCGGGTTTTTTACCCATATATTATATATTAAATACTTAATATACTAAGAGCGATTGCCAGAATTGCCGTTGCTAATTGATAGAAATGAACTTGCTTTTTAAGTGTGCTAATTTGTTTTTGCGCTTTGCTATCTTTAATTAACTTCTGCAAGGAGATAAAAGATTGTCTAATATCCCTCTTCTCTTGCTCATTCAACTTTGATATTTGTCTTGCTTTTAATTTCGTTAGTAAGTCAATAACACCCTCTTGACCATTTCTTTTATATGCGGCATAAATTGTTGATTCACCGATTTTATACTGGTTGCTAAATTCTCTTACTGTTAGACCTGCTATTTTAATTGTCATATCATTACCTTTTTTTTATTAAAGCCTGCAGCACAAGGCTACAGACTCCCAAATTTACACCGTCCCCATGACGGTTAATCTAAGTTTAATAATCCATAAATAATAAGTCAACATTTAATTTTGTGTCTCATTTTGAAACATCTTTTTGATTAAAATAAAATACTTTAAAAATATTTCACTTTTATTCTTGACATAGTAAAAGTTGCATGTCATAGTTAATTCGTCAAAGTTGATTTGATACATATTAATTAAAAAGGTAAGTTATGAATTTAGAAACATTTTTAAAAATATCGTCCGATAAATTAAGACAAGACTTTTCAGCTGTGAAAGAATTGTTTGATAATTCTACTAAAATATTAGACAGCTTAACTGGATATGATTTTGACGAAAGACCAGTTGGTAAAGTTGCTAAAGCTGAATACTTTGAAAAAAAGGCTGAAGCAAATTGTCAGATTTATGCACACACGTTGCAAATTGATTATGATTTAGTAATAAGTTTGGTTTTTGACTATCGTGAGACAGTTAGGGGCTTAAAAGAGTTTTACAAATTTTAATAACAACAAAAAAGGTAATGATATGAAAAATATTTTAGATAAATTTGAAAAAGCTTTTGATAAAGCTAAAAATGTTACACAGGGTATTGATGATGCTTTTGATTCTCTTCCTGATGGTTTTGTTGAAATTGACAATATTATTGAAGGTATTATTAGAGAAAAAAGCAGAGAGTTGTTTAGTTGTGAAATCCAGAGGTCTGACTTTGATATTTATTACAACATGAGTTTGAGTGAGGCTAGAAAAAGACTTGATATATTAAATCACCAATTAGATTTCCTCACCGATGAGATTGACCAAGATGTTATTATGGCTCGTCATGCGTTAAGTGGTAAATTTGGTAATAGTCCTTTAATTCAATTAAAATAAGTCATGTATACAAGAGAACAAATAAAACAAAGTCAGCTAGGCGATTTAATTCTTTCGTCTAAGGTAAAGGGTCAGTATAAGCATATTGATGCAATTTATGATGCTGCAATTCATATTGATGGTTTTCAATACAATAATTATATTGCCAGTTCAAACTATGCAAAGAATGTTGTTTTCAGGACTAATTTTTTTGCTAGTGAATTGACGGATTTTGCTAATAAAAAGGTCGCATCTATTGCTTGCGGGTCTGGATTAGAGATCCAAAAAGCTTATGAGATGAGGCCAGAGCTTACTTATTATTTAGATTGTTATGATGTGGATGAAAATGCACTTCATGCGTTAAAATCTCGCAATCTTCCAAATATAAATCTTATTCAATGCAATGCGGTAACTCAGCCAATTAACAAGAAGTATGATTTTATTTACTCCGTTGGACTCTTTGATTACCTTAGTTTAAAGCTTTCAAAGAGATTAATTAAAAAGTTATTTAATTGCTTGAATGAGGGTGGATCTTTAATTATTGGTAATGTTGACATAAACGCACCAGATAAAGAAAGATTTATGGAACAAGGTCTTGACTGGCATCTTGACTACAAATCACAAGATGAGCTTTTAACTTTGGGTGATGGTTTAGATTGTGATAAATTTGTATTTCTTGACCCGATGCGTATTATGAATTATTTAAAACTTAAAAAGAAATAGACATGAACATCTTTGAAAAAATAAATTTGGCCACTCTTCAAGTTAAGAAGAAAGCCGAAGAAAACAGGTTTTATGGCGTTAAATTATTAACTTGCGTTTACGACCAAGTTGATTTTTGTTTTAAAGATTTAACTGAAAATCAGCAAGATATAATTATTGAACGCATTTATGATAATCTTGAACGTGCTAACATTAAATTTTACTTCTAATGATTAAATTAATTAAAAAACTAGGTTTTAATATAAGATCGAATAAACGCTTTAAATTAACTCTATTGGCGGAGGTCTTATGAGTCTTGAAAGTAGATATATTAGGCTATGTGACGAAATAACTGATATTTTAATTAGTATCGGTGATAATAGCTACACTAATCACTATCAAGAAGAAAAACAATCGGTGTTAGACGGTAAATTCATACCAGAGGGCGAGGATTTACTTTGTTTGACAGTTCTTCGCAATCAACTAAAAAAAGAAAATGTTAAAAAGATTAATAAAATTGAAGGCTAGGTTACTAGCTAAATTAAGAAACATAACAATAAAAAGGTAAAATATGAATAAAAAAGAAATACAACAAAGAGTCTTACAAAACAGAAAACCACTAGCTTTATCAAAGTTTGAGTGGGACGAAAAAGCATTAGTGTTTTCTTCAACTGAAAATTATCTTGTTTTGGATTTTACAGGTATAAATCATTGTACGTTTAAAACTGGGTCTGATTGTACGTTTACAACTGGGGATGGTTGTACGTTTACAACTGAGTATGGTTGTACGTTTAAAACTGGGTCTGATTGTACGTTTACAACTTGGTGTGATTGTGTGTTTACAACTGGGTGTGGTTGTACGTTTACAACTTGGTCTGATTGCGTGATAGTAAGAAAAAATTTATTCGAGGTTATTCAACCTAAAGAAGGAGAGGTAATCCAAATTTGCCCTAATGGCATAAAAGGCCATCTAGTGAACGGAAAGCTTAACGGCGTACCGCATATCATTGCTGATGGTATTCTAAGTGAGATTATTAGCGAAAAGAAAGGCGTTTATAAAGTGATTAATCATGGTGAAACGAAACAATCTTACTTGATAAAGAAGGGAGGTGTTTATTCTCATGGAAAAACGCTTAAAGAAGCTAAAGACAGTTTGATTTATAAGATTTCTGATAGAGATACTTCTAAATATGAAGATTTAACTTTAGATAGCACCTTAACTAAAGAAGACATGATACAATGCTACATGACTATCACTGGCGCTTGTTCGGAGGGTACTAAATATTTTGTGAATAATAACGAAGATATTAAAGACAAATATTCAATACGAGAAATAGTTGAGTTGACTCGTGGTCAATATGGTAATAAAGAATTTGAGGAGTTTTTTAATGATAAATGAATTTAGAAAAGACTATCTTAATACATCGATTAAGATTAGCGAATTAATGTCGAAATATGGCTTTAAAAGCACTGGATCTTTCTATAATTTCTTGCGATCGAATAATATTGAGAATGTAAGGAAGGCAGGAAGACCAAGAAAGACTTTAGAAGATTTTAAAAAGTAGTTTGCTTTTTAGAAATTAACTAGTAATAATTGAGGAGGCGAGTGAGGTTTGATTACCTTTTCTCCTCCTCGCTATAAAATAAAAAATGGTAAAGCAAAGTAATTCAAGCAAAGATATGCATTCAATCGAAGATTTATTAACGGAGGAAACTAAAAAGCTAGTAGGGTATATTATGCCAATACTTGAGGCTGAACAAATTTCCAATGCTAGTAAATTAAATATTAAAGCAATTCTTTGGAATAATAAAGAAAATATTAAAGAAAAGTTAATCAAGCAAAGCAATGATCAATCAGACTACAACCAATAAAATCAATAGTTTATATGCACTTGCATTAAACTTGTATAGCATTTGCATTAAATTTGCATATGCTAAACATAGTTTATTGTTTAATGTTTATAGTTTTAATATTAACTTTAAACGTATATAAAAAATGAAAGATAAAATCTATTACTTCCAAGAAAAATCAAATGATATACTTGATTTGCAGGATGAATTTACAGCAGAGGAGATTGGTATTTATTTTATTCTAAAGGCTGCTTATTTTAAATATTCTGGTGAGTTAAAAGAGGAAAACTTATGTCAAAGATGCAAATTCTTTGGCGATAAAGATAAGTTGCTACAAGTCGCAAGAAAGATATTTGAATTTATGGATGGTATTTTAGTGAATACGTCTTGGCTATCTGAAATAAGCGACATTAAAGAAAGGTCGGAGAAAAGGAAGCTTGCCGCTTTAGAGAGGTGGAGCAAAGATAAAAAAAGCAAAACTGAAGTAATCAATAAGCAGGGAGCAAGTAAACAAGAATCTGGTCTTAATAAACCTAAACCAAAACCAAAGCCAAAAAATAAACCAACTTTGCAAGATATTCAGGATTACTGTAAAGAAAGAAATAACAACGTGGATGCTAAAAAGTTTTTTGATTATTATTCTGCTGGTGATTGGAAGGATGCAAAAGGCAATCAAGTAAAAAACTGGAAACAAAAACTTTTAACTTGGGAGTCTAAAAGTCAAGGCACTTCAAAAGAAGACTCACCTTTTGCTAACTATGCACATTTAAGAGGTAAATAATGATTGATGAAAAACTAATAAACCAAGAAGCAGAGGCTTCTATCTTGGGAACAATAATCTTGAATAATAATTATCTTATCACAGTTCAAGACTTCTTAGAGCCTAAACACTTTGCATATCTTGACCACCAGAGGATCTATGAGCATATTTTGAAATCTGATACAACATCAAATAAAATAACCCTCAAAAACTTATTTGCAGAGTTGCCGTGCGGGGTGAATTATTTATCAGATTTACTTGGTCAAGCTTCTAGCATTGTTCCAATTAAAGATTATGCTAAATTATTAATTGAGCTTTGGCAGAAGAGAGAGCTTAAAGATATTATGTCCAATATCGACTTCTCGAGCGATTTTAATAGTATTAAAGAGGTTTTAGATGGTAAGGTAGCCGACTTGCAATTTGCGATGGCTAAAGAGCCTAAAAAGATAGATTTATTAATTGATGGGGTTTTGCAGAAAAATGAGCAAGGCACAAGGGAGTTATTAGATCTTGGCTTCACTAATACTGACGGCCTTATTGGTGGCATGGAGATGGGAAGTTTAGTTATTGTTGGGGGTAAATCTTCGATGGGCAAAACAACTTTAGTGCTTAATTTTGCCAAGACTGTGGCGCAATCAAAGAGTGTTTTGTTTTTTTCTGTCGAAGTTAATGAGGATCAAATAGCAAGTAAGATTTTAGTTGAGGACGCTTCGATTAATCCTTATCGGCTGAGAAGAAATGACTTGAAAGATATTGAGTTATCTGGCGTTTTGCATAGTAAAAAGAGGTTGAAAGAAGCTAATCTTTTTGTTGATGATACATCTGGCCTTACTCTAGGAAAGATGAGAGCTAAGATTAAGCGCATGTTATTTAAGCATGATATAAAGTTAGTTGTTATTGATTACCTTCAATTAATGAAATCAGAATCAAAGGAATTTTCGAGGGAACAGGAAATTTCTAAAATAGCAATAGGATTAAAGGATATAGCCAAAGAGTTTAACATTGTCGTGATGGCTTTGTCTCAATTATCAAGGGGGTCTGACTCTAGGGAGAGTAAAAGACCTATACTTTCGGACTTGAGGGATTCTGGATCTGTAGAGCAAGCCGCTGACGTTGTCATGTTTATTCATCGTGACCAGTATTACTTAGAAAGAGAAAAATACAATAAGGGGCATAAGCATTATAAAGAGTGGAAAGAGCTGCTAGAAGCGTCAAAAAACAAAGCTGATTTGATTATTTCTAAAAATAGAAATGGCGAAATTGGTGAGGTTGAGTATTATTTTGACAGTAGCTTTGGTAGATTTACTGAAATTAATAATTTTTAAGGTACAACATGCAACACATAAAACAAGCAATGACAAACATACTTGAACACACAGCTAAAGCAAAGTTCTTTGAAGGTAATGTAGATAAGTTTCTGCAATACTTTGATTCTAGACATCAGTATGACGCAATGATTAGAGCTGGTAACTTTAAAGGAATGTTTGAGATAGTGAGAAGTAAATCAACTTTTGACTCTGATAAATGGATTAATGAATTTAAAAACAATGATAAAAATAGGCCAACATAAACCAATTAAGCTAAACGGAAAAGAGATTGGTTATATTCAGCTTGTTGAACACGCTATAGCTCAAATTGAATACTATCTTGACGAAGAGTATTGCAATAAGGGTATAATGACAAGAGAGCTTAAAATATATCTTGATGAGATTAAAGACGACTTCCCAAAGGTGATCGCACTTGTTGAAAAGGAAAACATAGCAAGTCAGAAAGTGCTTGAGAAGTGCGAGTTCATATTAATGACAACAAGCGGCAATTATTTTGTTTATGTTAATGATTTACAGGCAGATAAGAGGTTAAAAGATATTATGCAAGATTTGGTGAATAAAGGCTTTGTCGATAAGATTAAAGAAAGTCTAAATAAATATTGACTTATTACTATTAATATGTCATGATGTGTTTATCAGGCATTTATTGTCTAATAACAAAAAAAGGTAATATATGAAAGGCATTAAACAAACAGATACTATCGCAGAAAGAGTTTTAAGTAAAATTGAAAGACTACTAAAGAATGGAGTCGAAATAGAACTATTACCAACTATGGAACATTCCAAGGATAGGTGCAGGATTGATAAATTTATTATAGCTTGTGAATCTAGTTCAAACAGTCATGGAGACACCTCATGGACTAGATACATATATTGCGATTATGCTAGGCACCCTATTGTTTGTGGTCAAGAAGCAGAAAACATATATAAAAAAGTAATTGGAGAAAAATCAATTTTAGATAAATATTTAGAACTATGAAAGACATTAAACAAAAAATAATAGATGAGGAGTTAGACATCTATGATGTTCACGCTCGACCAGTTGGTGAAGAGCAAGAAAAACTAAGCAAGGAGATCCAAGATGTTTTTGATGAGGCTCATGTTGATTATGGGTTGCATGCTGACGATGACGCTTGCGAGATTTATGATTTAATAATTAATAGTTGGTAATATTGGGGTATGAAAGACATAGAACAAAGAATAAAAGAGATTGGGGATGTGGCTAATGAGGAAGTGCCGCTAACAAACAAGAAATATATAAAATCTATTATTGCTGTTGAATTGTGTCAAAATATAGCAAAACAATCTATCGAAGTAATAAAACACCTTCAATCAGAAGTAGAAAAGAGAGATAATTATATAGGCGCGATGAGAAATGTTTTTAATAAAGTTAAGCAACTAACAAGCAAGGAGGGGTGATGTACGATTTTGGAATAGCTTCGCTATCTATAAGAAGATACGAAAGATCAATAGAAGAATTTGTTGCCAAGTCTTTAAAAGTAAAAACTGGTAAACAGAATTTATTAACTAGATTAAAGTTGCGACTCTGGCGCGTTAATATTGAGAGACAGAAACTTAAGAAGCCTAACCAAGAAATAGTTAGAGTCTTCAAAGGTGGGAAGTTAATCGCTGAGGCCAAATTCTCTTACAAGTGGACGCTTGCAGCAAATGCTAAGCCAGCCTTTGAGAATAACCAATTTAAAAAATGATTAAAAATATCACAGCACCTATAAAGAAATATCTTTTGAACCGCAGAGCCTTGAAGTTAAGCAAACTTCATCAAGGTAAATATTGGAAATACTACGACCCAAAAACCAAGACCGTATTTGAGTGGTCTAATTATAGAGGGCGATATTTTATCGAAAATTAACTAAATTAGTAAACAAATGAAACATAAAGAAAAACCATACCCGACATGGGTATGTCAAGAATGTGGCGAGAAAGCAAGTAAGAAAGGCCAGAGTTCTATTTCTTGTTGGCATGAAGGCAAGTGTGATGTTTGCGGACAAAAGAAGGCCGTTACGCAGCCTCGTGATTTTTATTATCCAGAATTTAAACAACTTAAAGCATAACAAATGAAATATAAAATAGGAAATACAGAAGTTGAGGCTATTCAATGGAACGGTGATAACGCAATAGAAATGAGAAGGTTTTTGCCTAATAAAGCATGCGAGGTTGAGAATGACTATTTTTTAGATGGAATTAACTTCGGAACAGTAAATTTTAATCACAACTTATGTAGAATAAAATTATTGCCAAAAGAATACTTAGTCAAATCCAAAGAATCAATATTTCCCCTCTCAGAACAAGACTTCAACAACATGGCAACTAAAGTAAAAGAGCCTAAGTTTAAGGTTGGAGATAAGGCTTATCTTTTAGGGTTGAATTCTATTTGGCTAGATAAAGTGACCTCCATTACTGTGGGAGGATGGTATACATTAGATTCTGATGAGGAATGTCGATATGAAGAATCTGAACTTTTCACACTAGAAGAAATAATAGAAAAACTAAAGGAGCTATAAAATGAAATATAAAGAACTACCAGCCAACTTATTTAAACTAATTAACTTAATCGAGCAAGAAGATATTAAGCGTTGCTATAGAAAAGATATTGCAAAGAAGTTAAATATTAGCGAATCAATAGTAGGAAAACAATTAACTGAATTAGCAAAGCGTGGCTATATTAAAAAAGAACAAGAAGGCGGCGGCCAAGGAAAGACTAAGGATGGGAGCCAAAGAAAATTAATTATAAAAATATTGAAATAATATATTGACTTGTTATTTTTAGTATATCATAATTAATTCACTTATTAACAAAAAAGGTAAAACATATGGAAATTAAAGACATTATTGACGATGTATCGGGTTATATATCTGACGCATACGAAGACTTAGAGCCAGCGGATTTTGTGGATTTGGCTGAGGATTTGAGGCTAGAAATTAATAAATATAGAGCAAAGGCGCAAGCAGACATTACGGCTGATATAGAAGCAAAGCAGCAAGAAAGACACGAGAAGCAGGAAGCGGCTGCTTATAGGAGGGCTTTACTATGACTTACGAGGAATACTTTTACTTACTAGAAGAAGAATATATTAATTTAAATAAATAGAACGATGACAAACGAAGATAAAAAGTTAAACATATACCAGAGACTAATCGAAGTAATGAGAGAAGTTAGATATATTGAGAAAGAAAAAAAGACTGTAAATGGTCAATACAGGTTTGTTTCGCATGATGCAGTAACATCAGCAACGGCAGAGGCATTTATTAAGCATGGCGTTTACGCTAAGCCTAGAATTATAAAAAATGACATCTCGACTATCGCAGTTAGTAGGTGGGATAAGTATGCAAAAGCAAATAAAGAAGAAACAAACTTTGTTTGTAATGTAGAGGTTGAATATGATTTTATTAATATTGATAACCCAGATGATAGAGTTAGTGGAATTAATGGATTAGGTCAAGGTATAGATAGTCAGGATAAAGCTTGTGGCAAAGCAATATCTTACGCTTGCAAATATGCCTTACTAAAAGCTCTTGGAATTGAAACTGGTGACGACCCAGAGAAAGATACCGACTTCAATATCGCTCCAAAAAAGAATCAATTTGCAGGATTGGCAGAAACAGCAGGACAAGATATGAAAGAGCAGGCGGAGGAATCTAGGCTTGATAAGTTAAAACTCGCTCTTGATGGTATGGGAAGTATAGAAGAGGTTGACGGCTATCTTGAAGCAAAATACCAAGGAAAGACTAGGCTTGAAGTTTTGAAGGCTATGTCAGAGGTAAATGCTAAGAGAGCTGAAAACATTATATGCAATGCTAAACTAGCAATTGATCCCGAGAATGATACTTTATAAAGAAAACTTCTTCGATTTAAGCGAGGAGCAAAGAAAAAACAAATGCAACCAAGTTTATCTTACTGTCAGTGACTTATCACGTAAACGTGAGTTTGAGTTGATAGCGCAGGAAATAAAGAAGGATAAGACTTGGAAGCAAACTAAGGCAATACACAAGCTTTGTGATTTACTTGCTCCTCGTTTTAGTGAGTCATACGGGATTAAGTTCAGCAAAGAAGATGCAAAATTACATATTAAATGGCATTGTGGCTATTTAAGACCAATAACCGATACAGAGGCTATAGCTATGGCTAGTGAAGTTAAAGAGCTTAAAAAGTCTCACGGTGAGAAATTGACAATTAAGGCATTTAATGAGATTGTTGAAAGCTTTAAGGAATCAACAAGAAGGCCGAAGTCTTTTGCTGATGCTACACTTGAAGAAATGCAAGAGCTTATCGAAAAGATACACGCTTTGGCTGATAAGATGGGGTGGTATGAGGTAAGATTAACATCGTCAGAGCTTGGTGCTTTAGTGGAATATTATAATAACAAGGAGTAAATATGACAGTAGTAATTAAAAAACAAGAAGAATTAGAAGCTTTAATTGTGGATGGGGCTATTACAATTGATGGCAATCTTTATATTGAATGCGATGTTAGTATTGATGCGGATATTAATGCAAGGGATATTAATGCGGGGGATATTAAAGCATGGGATATTAATGCAAGGGATATTAATGCGGGGGATATTAAAGCATGGGATATTAATGCAAGGTATATTGATGCAAGGAATATTGATGCGGATATTAATGCAAGGGATATTAATGCGGGGGATATTAAAGCAAGGTATATTGATGCAAGGAATATTAGTTATTATGCCGGGTGCTTTGCCTATAATAATATAGAATGCACGTCAATAAAAGGGAGAAGGGAAAAATGTAAACACTTCTGCTTAGATGGTGAAGTTACTATAAAGAAAGAAAAGAAGAGGGTTACTTTAGAGCTAACTAATGAACAGTTAGATAAAATTAAATCAATAATAGGAGAAATAAATGTCTAA
>JGI11772J19994_1000010_pt1 | contig 41011 bp, 40 predicted proteins | sample Etolagsurwater0m_FD_19994 | JGI IMG/M metagenome (IMG submission 19994) | reverse complement strand
CAAACACAGTAACTCGCTTGGCAAACGTTGATAGTTCTATTATCACTGCAAACACTCGTATTACAAATGCATTAACTAGTATTGGTTCAACAAACACTGCTATCCGTGCTATTGTTGCCAACCACGAAGCAAATACAGTTACACGCCTCGATAATCGTATGACTGTAGCAAATACTCAAGCACTGGTCAATGCTCGTTTAGGTGCAACTGCAACTGTGGAGATTACTGGTGATGTTGCAGGTGGTCCGACTGCCTTTTCTGGTAATACGGTTTCAATCGCTGTTACTCAACAGAACAACTCTGTTGACCTCGGAACCCACACTACTGGTAACTATGTTGCGACAATCTCTGGTACTGCTAATGAAGTTGAAGTTTCTGGTTCTGGATCAGAAGGTGCTTCTGTTACCATTGGATTACCGGATGATGTCACTGTAGCAGGACAATTAAGTGTCGGAGAAAACGTAGTTGTATCTGGAAATCTTATCGTATCAGGAACAACCACAACCGTTAACTCTGAAGAAGTTAATATTGCTAATACTAAGATCACTCTAAACTCAGACTTGAATGGAGCAACGCCTGCAAGCGAAGACGCAGGAATTATTGTCAACCGTGGTTCGGACTCAGATGTTTCTTTCATTTATGATGAAGGAAATGATCGTTGGACATTAGGATCGGAGCAATTAGTTTCTGGTGATCTAATCCCTAATACAGATAGCGCGGAAGATTTAGGAACTACATCAGTTCGTTGGCGTAAATTGTATGCAGACGATGGTGATTTCAGTGGTGATGTTTCTGTCACAGGTGATATTACTGTTACTGGGTCAATCAATGCAACAATTGAAGGTCAAGCGAACACTGCTGCAGCATTATCTACTGCTCGTGAGATTGCTTTGGGTGGCGATTTATCTGGTAGTGCCGATTTTGATGGTAGTCAAGACATTACAATCATAGCAACAGTTGCAGATGATTCACACAATCATGTCATCTCTAATGTTGATGGTTTACAAGATGCATTAGACAACCGTATGACTGTCGCGAATACACAAGCACTTGCCGATGCTCGTTTAGGTGCAACTGCAACTGTGGAGATTACTGGAGCAGTTGCAGGTGGTGCAACAGCATTTTCTTCTAATGCGGTTTCCATTGCAGTAACTCAGCAGAACAACTCAGTAACGCTTGGTACACATACCACTGGTAACTATGTCGGAACAATTACTGGTGGAACTGGTATTGCATCAACTGGAGCAACTTCTGGCGAAGGCATAGCACACACACTTTCTGTCGATTTAAGTGAATTGACAGACATGACTGCCACTATGGTTGGTACTGATGAGTTTATCGTACTCGACGCAGGTGCTGATAGACGAAAAGCAGCAAGCGAGATTGGATTAAGTATCTTTAATAACGATTCGGGATTCTCTACTACAACTGGTACTGTTACATCAGTAAATCTTACAGCAGGTAATCTGATTGATGTATCTGGTGGTCCTATTACTTCATCAGGCAGTATAACAGTCAATGTAGACTTATCTGAATTGACAGATGGTACTGATGCTATTGTGGGTGGTGAAGACGAATTAGTCTATCTCGACAATGGTTCTCAGAAACGCAAATTAGTTTCAGAAATTGCAATTGGTCAGTTCAACACCACAAATCAAATTGCACTTGGCACGGATACAACAGGTAATTACATTGCAACCATCTCTGGCACTACTAACGAAGTCGAGGTCTCTGGATCAGGTTCCGAAACTGCGGGAGTCACAATTGGGTTGCCGAATGACGTAACACTCACAGGCGATCTCACAGTCTCTGGTGGAGACATTACGCTTGGTGGTACTGGTCGCATTCAAGGTATTGATACAGTATCTTCTGGCACAGATGCCGCAAACAAGACTTATGTTGACAATGCAGTCGCGGGTGTTGTAGATTCTGCTCCTGCCGCATTGGATACGCTGAACGAACTTGCCGCGGCACTTGGCGATGATGCTAACTTTGCAACAACCGTTTCTACAAACATCGGACAAAAGTTGGGTGCAACTGCAACAGTCACTTTAACTGGAGATGTCACTGCAAGTGCGACTGCTTTCTCATCCAATGCAGTATCAATCTCTACAGATATTGCATCAAATGTAGTTGGTGCGGCAGAACTGAAGGTTACTGGTAATGGTTCGGTGGATCAGTATTTGGCATCAGATGGTGATGGAACATTCACATTTAAAGATGTTCCTGCGGGATATACAGATAGCGATGTAGATGATCACCTTTCTGGTGGAACTGGTATTGCATATTCAAGCGGAACAATTTCAGTTGACTTATCTGAATTAACTGACATGACCCAAACAATGGTAGGCACTGATGAATTCATCGTACTCGACGCAGGTGCTGATCGTCGCAAAGCAGCAAGTGAGATTGGATTAAGTATCTTTAATAACGATTCGGGATTCTCTACTACAACTGGTACAGTAACCTCTCACACCGTAGGCGCGGGGGATGGTCTCACTGGTGGTGGTACGGTTACATCAAGTGGAACAACAACAGTAAATGTTGGAGCAGGAACTCTTATCGATGTAACTGCTGATGCGGTTAATGTAGATTTATCCGAATTGACTACTTCTACCTCAGATGGCGATGGTGATTTCTTTGTTGTTGTTGATGACGCAAACGCGCAAAAGAAGTTGACGAAAGGCAACATTAACATCTCTGGATTTAACAATGATGCTGGATTCTCAACCACAACTGGTACTGTTACATCAGTAAATCTTACAGCAGGCAATTTAATCGATGTATCTGGTGGTCCTGTTACCTCATCAGGAAGCATAACAGTCGATGTAGATTTGTCTGAATTGACAGACGGTACTGCTGACATCGTGGGTGCTGAAGATGAACTGGTTTATCTTGACAATGGTTCTCAGAAACGTAAATTAGTTTCAGAAATTGCAATTGGTCAGTTCAACACCACAAATCAAATTGCACTTGCTACAGACACCACTGGTAACTATGTATCAGGCATTTCTGGCACTACCAACGAAATCGAAGTTTCTGGTTCTGGGTCAGAAAACGCAACAGTCACGATTGGACTTCCAAATGATGTAACACTCACAGGCGATCTCACAGTCTCTGGTGGCGACATCGTATTGGGTGGTACTGGTCGTATTCAAGGCGTAGACACAGTATCATCTGGTACAGATGCGGCAAATAAGACTTATGTTGATAACGCAGTCGCAGGTATTGTAGACTCTGCCCCTGCCGCATTGGATACGCTGAACGAACTTGCTGCGGCACTTGGCGATGATGCTAACTTTGCAACTACTGTTGCGACTAACCTTGGTCAAAAGTTAGGTGCAACTGCTACCGTTGCGATTACTGGTGCTGTTGCAGGTGGCGCAACTGCCTTCTCATCCAACTCAGTATCTATCGCAGTAACTCAGCAAAACAACTCAGTAACGCTTGGTACACATACCACTGGTAACTATGTTGCAACGATTACTGGTGGAACTGGTTTAACTTCATCGGGGGCAACTTCGGGTGAAGGGATTGCTCATACATTGTCAGTTGACTATGGAACTAGTTCAGGCACTGCTTGTCAAGGTAACGATGCTCGACTCAGTGATAGTCGTACTTGTGATAATACATTCGACAATGCATCGACTGCTCGTTCAAATCTTGGATTAGGTTCACTTGCTACACTGTCAACAGTCAATGCGGCAACCATCACTGATAACTCAGTCGGTGCGGCAGAACTAAATGTTTCTGGCAATGGTTCAGCAGGTCAATACCTTGAATCCGATGGAGACGGTACATTCACTTGGTCTACTGTATCAGCAGGTGCTACCGTTGAAAGCAAATCTGATGATGTAGATTACAATGTGATCTTCACAGCAGAAACATCAGGCACACAAGACAACGCATTTATTAACGCATCAAAGTTGTATTTCAACCCATCTTCTGGTACACTAAATGCTACAGACTTCAACTCTTTGTCTGATGAGAAGTACAAAGAGAACATTGAGTCTATCGAAAATGCATCTGATGTAGTAAGTCAATTACAAGGACGTTCATTCACTTGGAAAGAAACTGGTAAGAATACCTTTGGTGTTATTGCACAAGAACTTGAACAAGTACTTCCTGAGTTGGTTAAAGAAAGCAACTCAGGCGACAAAACTGTGAACTACTTAGGACTGATTGCATTTTTGATTGAGAGCAACAAAGAACTACAAACTCGTTTGGACGCACTTGAAAAGGAAGTGATGAATGGCAATTAAAGTTGGTGGTACTAATGTAGTATCGGACAGTAGAGAACTTGTCGGTCAAGATACGATTACTATTGCGGCAGGAAATCCGTTGGAGGTGCTTGTTCCTCCTCCTATGTCAGGCACTGTGTCGGGGTATAATTCTGGCGGAACATTTTCGGGTGTCAACACAATCGACAAGTTTCCTTTTGCAACAGATGCTAATGCGACTGATGTTGGTGATTTAACACAAGGAAGATATATTCCGGCAGGTCAGTCCTCATCCGACAATGGATACGCTTCTGGTGGACGTCCACCATTTGTCACCACAATCGACAAGTTTCCTTTCGCAACTGATGCTAATGCGACTGATGTTGGTGATTTAACACAAGGAAGATATGGTGCGGCAGGACAATCTTCATCCGAAAATGGATACAGTTCTGGTGGTTATGCACCACCAACACTAAACACAATCGACAAGTTTCCTTTTGCAACAGATGCCAATGCGACTGATGTCGGTGATTTAACACAAACAAGACTATCACCTGCAGGTCAATCTTCATCCGAAAATGGGTACGCTTCTGGCGGATTTCGACCACCACAAAGCAACGTAATCGACAAGTTTCCATTTGCAACCGATGCCAATGCGACTGATGTTGGTGATTTGACACAAGCAAGAAGTAGTCTCTCAGGTGGTCAATCTTCATCGACAGATGGGTATGCTTCTGGCGGTTTTGCACCACCACGAGTCACCACAATCGACAAGTTTCCATTTGCATCAGATGCCAATGCGACTGACGTTGGTGATTTGACACAAGTAAGAAGTGCTACGGCAGGGCAATCTTCATCGACAGATGGGTATGCTTCTGGCGGTAATGCACCACCAAATGTCACCACAATCGACAAGTTTCCTTTCGCAACCGATGCTAATGCAACCGATGTCGGTGATTTAACACAAGCAAGAAGTGGTCCGGCAGGTCAACAGGATTAAGAGATATGGCATATAAAATAAATGGTACAGATGCAGTAAACGACGACAAAGAAGGAAACTTTGTTAGTGTCACTATGGAAACCGACACAGGGTTCATTCATTTGTTAGATCCTCCTCCTATGTCAGGAACTGTGTCGGGATACACTTCTGGCGGTTCTGCACCACCAACATCCAACGTAATCGACAAGTTTCCATTTGCATCAGATGCCAATGCGACTGACGTTGGTGATTTGACACAAGCAAGAACGCGCCCAGCAGGTCAATCCTCATCCGACAATGGATACACTTCTGGCGGTTATGCACCTTTCTCAGGTCGCAACACAATCGACAAGTTTCCTTTTGCAACAGATGCCAATGCGACAGATGTTGGCGATTTAACACAAGCAAGATTTGGTTCGGCAGGTCAATCTTCATACGACAATGGATACAGTTCTGGCGGTTTTGCACCACCAGCAGTCAACACAATCGACAAGTTTCCATTTGCGTCTGATGCCAACGCGACTGATGTTGGTGATTTATCACAAGCAAGATATTCTGCGACAGGTCAATCTTCATCCGACAATGGATACACTTCTGGCGGTAGATCACCATCACTTACCACCACAATCGACAAGTTTCCTTTTGCATCAGATGCCAATGCGACAGATGTCGGTGATTTGACACAAGCAAGAAGTGCTCCGGCAGGTCAATCTTCATCCGACAATGGATACACTTCTGGCGGTGCTACACCACCAAATGTCAACACAATCGACAAGTTTCCATTTGCAACCGATGCCAATGCGACTGATGTTGGTGATATAACAATAGCAGGAAATTATTTGACAGGTCAATCCTCATCCGACAATGGATACACTTCTGGTGGTGCTGCTCCAAGACAAACCGTAATCGACAAGTTTCCATTTGCAACCGATGCCAATGCGACTGACGTTGGTGATTTGACACAAGGAAGAAGTTTTCTTGGCGGGGTAGGTCAACAAGACTAATATTTAATTTTCAGAACTAAATAGTGTATTCTTTTATGAAAATGGTAAGGTGAAAATATAATGTACGGCAAAGAACATCCAAGTCAACATAATGTGTTTCAATCTCCGATTTGGGGGTTTATACTAAATACAGAGCAATATCACGCAATTGACTACATTGACACAATTATGAAAATGAAAGAGACGATGCCATCCCAAGTGAAAAGTAATATGGGGGGATGGCAGTCTGATGACAACCTCCACTCTCACGGCATCTTTCGTGAGTTTGCATCAATTATCAGAAAGTTGTCAAGTGAAATATTAGAATCGTATACCAAACGTGAAGTTTATGTTCAGTCTATGTGGGCAAATGTTAATCATAAATACAATATGAATATGGCACACACGCACGAAGGCGAACTCTCGGGGGTGTTTTATTTGAAGATTCCACCAGATTCTGGACGATTGATTCTTGTGAATCCCATGATTCGTTCAGAGATGAAAGTGATTCGAGAAAAGAACTATTCGATAGAACCGGAAAATCTTGCGTGTATCATGTTTCCTAGTTGGATGGAGCATTATGTGGAAATGAATCAAAGTGATGAAGATAGAATTAGTATTAGTTTTAATATTGGAGTTAGATAATGGGAAGTGAAATTAAAGACTATTTTGAAGACAATGGATATGTTGTTCTTTCGAATGCGATTACACAAGATCGTGCAAACTTTTTAACACATCATATGTTTAGTCTATACGATTCAAACAAATTAGTTCGTGATGACCAATGCCCTAAATCGGATGCTGTGTATGGTGATGCACATATGGAAGAACTGCTACACGAGTTTGCAGTTCCAATCGGTAATCAAATCGGTCGTCTTCTTGCTCCCACTTATGCGTATGCTCGCATTTATCGTCCCGGCGAAGTGCTGAAAAAACACAAAGATCGTCCTGCGTGTGAAATTTCTGCTACGATGACTCTTGGTTTTGATGGCAAGTCAGTATACCCCATCTTCTTCTCAAATGGTGAAAAACATCAAGTTCCAGTTCAGTTGGACGTAGGTGAACTCGCAGTCTATAAAGGGTGTGAGTTATTGCATTGGAGAAACGAGTTCAAGGGCAAGTGGCATGTACAAGTATTCTTACATTATGTCGATCTAGATGGTCCTTATGCAGATGAAGCAGGTGATAGTCGCACACGAGGCAAACGACCCACTCCTAATGTGGTTCATCATCAAGAACAACAACAACTTGATGAAACTCCTAAAATAACTGAAAAAAAAGTAAAGGTTTCAAGACCTCATTATGACTCAGTGTATATTCCAAGCAGTGATGATACTTTACCCGGATACATTGGCATTAACTCAAAACATATGCCAGAACTGATGTTTACCAAAGAAGAGTGCGACCGAATTGTTAATCTGACAAAAGATTTATACCACGCAGATGCAACAGTAGGTGGTGATCACAAAGGTAAGTTTGAACAAGAAATTCGTAAGGCAAATATTTTCGTATTGGAAAACGACGAAGAAAACCGTTGGATTTTCGAAAAACTTTGTAAGATTATTTCAGTTCTTAATCAAGAACATTACGACTATGAGATTTCAGGTATTGTCCACGGTTTGCAATTGATTCATTATACAAGTGATGATGAAGTCAAGGGGCATTACGATTGGCACGTAGATGCAGGTCGCGGTCCAGTAGCAACAAGAAAGATTAGTGTGACCGTTCAACTGACTGATCCTAATGAATATGAAGAATGCGATTTAGTCGTCAACGATCACGGCAACATTTTTGAGGCAACTCGTGAGCAAGGATCTATAAATAGTTTTCCAAGTTATATGCCACATAAAGTGACCAATATTACAAAAGGCGAGAGATATGCTCTTGTCATCTGGGTTCATGGTTCTAGGAGATTTAGATAATATGACAGCAAAAGTGAAAGAAGAAGTGCAGATTGCACAAGAGTTAGAAGAGTCTAAAATGAATACTATTTCGGTATTTGAAGACATTCGTACAAACAATGATATTGTGGTGGCAGATCCAGAAAAGTTGAAGATCCCTCTTGCCACTGTGTTTGGACGAGGCACTACAACTAACCTACCAAGTTTTGGTGGAAGAACTTTGAGTGAGAACACTCAACTTGTAGATGCAGCAATGAAAAATGTAGGACAGTTGGAAAATATCTGGAATCACTCTCATTCACAATGGACTTGGAAGCACATCAACTTTTCATACCACAGTCCTATCAAAAATATGCGTCAGATTTCTGCGGAAATGACTAAGAAGAAAACTGCACTGTCCGAGGCAAAGTGGAGACACGTCAAGAACGAAGCAAAGATTTGCAAACTTCAAGACGAGTTGCAAGACACATCTGATATGGACTATTGGAGAGAGGTTGAACTTAAAATCAAACTCGCAGAACTGAAAGAAAAAGCAGTTGAGTCCATGACTTACATTGAAGGTGCAATGAAAGATGTGCTTGCCCTTCAAGAAATTTACGAAGATCTCAAAGAGAAAGTCAGTGAGTTCAGTGAGCAAGATGTCGAGTTGCTTGAATCTAAAACTCATATGAAAAGAAGTTTAGTACAATGTATTCGTGATATACGCCAAGCAGGGCACATCTCAAAAGGCGAGCAAGAATACGTAGAACAAATTGGAGTTAATGTAGGTAAACTCCAACACATCTTGAAAAAGTATGTTGAGTCAGAAGCATCCCAAGAGTCTTGGGACAGTTCTGGTCTTTTTGAATTCGTAGATAAATTAGCAGATGAATTAATTACTGTGCACAAGGTTGATGTGAAGAGAATGGAACTTCTTGGTTATGATCCAGACCCAACAGAAGAAATCACTTATAACAGCAAATTAGCACTACCAAAAAGTAGTCAGGAGGAAGAGTAATGGCAGTAGTTGAATACATGCTTCAAAAAATAAATGGTAATAGCAAAGCAGAAATTCCCGGTTTTATCGGAGATCGAGGGCATTGGTACAATTCAGCAGATCATACCTATGTTGGTTGGATCGATGACGAAAGAGATTATTATGTACCAGACTCAATCAAAACTTTAACCAAAGAACAGTTCGTGACTCGTACACTTGGAATGCATGCAACCAATCCTATGATGAACGAAATGGATATGGAAAACCCAGATGCTGAACCAGAAGCAATGACTGATGCAGAAGTCACGACAATGGCAGAACAGTGGTACGATAATTTCGTTTCACAAAATTCATGAAGTTATATGAGAAAATCTCACATATAAAACAACTGACCGATTCTATCGGAACAATCTACGGTACAGAGGACTTTTCAGTTTTTCTGTACTCGTTGATTAAAATGAAAAGACCAAACACCGTGGTTGAACTAGGAACTGGTGTTGGCACAGCAATGTTGTGGTCAGCACTGGCAATGGAAGAAAACGGGTTTGGTTCCTTCATTACAGTTGATGATGGTTCAGAGTGGCAGAGAATTTCTCAAGTAGCACCGAGATTTAGTTCGTACTACCGTGAAGACTATGCAACGTATATCAACAGTCTCATAAAGACTTTTGAGTTTGAGAATCAAATTCAGTTTGTTAATAAACGAATTGATGTGGTGGATGTTGAAGACACTATTGACATTTTGTTTTCTGATTTCGCGCACTCTGTGTATGACATCGTGAAGTTGTTGGTGCAGTATCTGCCAAAGATGAGTGCAGATTCTGTTCTGTTTATTGACAGTGCCTCGACTAACTTTTCCAGTATGAGTATGCTTGAAAAGACTGTGGAACTGTTTAACATGAACCAAGTGCCTTTGTCAATGTTGGAGTTGTCGAGCAACCCACACGAGTTGCAACAGATTGTTTCGAGTCATCGGTTCAGTGTAGAGCATATCATAGAAAATAAAGACCGAGCACAGAACAGTACGGCAATGATACGAATGACTCCGATAGATATATTTCCGCATCCGAGAGTGAATTTAAAGTTATGATTAAGGTAATAGATAATGTAATCGGTGATAAATATTCTAGTTACGTATTTGAAGAGTGTGCTAAGTTAAAATGGACTTTCGTACCAGAGATTAGTGTAGGAAACAACCCAAACGGTAGGAATACCTCTGGGTTTTCATACAATTTCTTTCTGAACAAACACTTTAACAACAATGAACAAAAGACGATTCGAGATAGTAAGTACGACTTGATTTGTCCTATTTTTTTAGAAGCATTTGACAAACTGCAAATGAACTTGGACTTGTCAGATATTTTCAGATGTCGTGCTAGATTGACTCTGCCACAATATGGATTGTCGGAAAAAGATCGTGTGGATGTGCCACATAACGATTATAAGTCTCCTCATTGGGTGATGATCTATTATGTGAATAATGTAGACGGAGATACGCTGATGTTTGATGGCAACAAGATTATTGATCGCATTGCCCCTCGACGAGGACAAGTTGTTTTGTTTGATGGTTCAATATTACACGCAAGCACAACACCTGCACTAAACCCTCGTATTATTATAAATAGTAACATATTCAAGAGAGATTAAAACTGTGGAAATCGAAATTGCAAACAAAATTGAAGAACTAGATCTAAATGAACTTATTGAAGTGTTGATGAAATTTAAAATGGAAGATATGGAAGCATTTTTGATTTTAAAGGAAATCATAGAGGACTTATAAAGTGGCAATTCGCGTCTACAATGATAGAATTGAGTTAGGAGATTATACGCTCACATATTCTTCCGCAGAATCTCGTTTCGAGTTTGATGGCACTATCACAGCACTATCTTATTCTTTACCACCACCTCCTGCGTCAGGTACTGTGTCTGGATACACTTCTGGCGGTGCTTCACCATCAACAGTCAACACAATCGACAAGTTCCCTTTTGCGACAGATGCCAATGCGACTGATGTCGGTGATTTAACACAAGCAAGAAGGTTGATGGCAGGTCAATCTTCATCGACAGATGGATACACTTCTGCCGGTTTTGCACCACCACATAGCAACACAATCGATAAGTTCCCATTCGCGACAGATGCCAATGCGACAGATGTCGGTGATTTAACACAAGCAAGAGAAGGTTCGGCAGGTCAATCTTCATCTGACAATGGATACACTTCTGGCGGTAATACACCCACACCAAGGACCACAATCGACAAGTTTCCATTTGCAACTGACGCAAACGCGACTGATGTCGGTGATTTGACACAAGCAAGAAGGTTGATGGCAGGTCAATCTTCAACCGACAATGGATACAGTTCTGGCGGTGAGGCACCGGGACGAGTCAATACAATCGACAAGTTTCCTTTTGCAACAGATGCCAATGCGACTGATGTTGGGGATTTAACACAAGCAAGAAATAGTGCGGCAGGTCAACAATCGCTCGAAAATGGATACAGTTCTGGCGGTTATGCACCATCTAGTGCAGTCACCACAATCGACAAGTTTCCTTTCGCATCAGATGCCAATGCGACTGACGTTGGTGATTTAACACAAACAAGAAGGTTGACAGTAGGTCAATCTTCAACCGACAATGGATACACTTCTGGCGGTTATGCACCACCAAATGTCAACACAATCGACAAGTTTCCTTTCGCATCAGACGCCAATGCGACAGATGTTGGTGATTTGACACAAGCAAGAAGGGAGTTGGCAGGTCAACAGGATTAAGAGATATGGCAATAAAAATCTACCCAGAAAAAATTGAATTCGATGACTATACCTTAACTGTTACTGACAATGGTTTTGAGTTTGATGGCGATATTAGAACATTAGGAAGAATCACCCCTGCACCTCCTATGTCAGGCACTGTGTCGGGATACACTTCTGGCGGTGCAACACCATTTGCCACCACAATCGACAAGTTCCCATTCGCGACAGATGCCAATGCGACAGATGTTGGTGATTTGACACAAGCAAGAGCACAACAGGCAGGTCAATCTTCAGAGACAGATGGATACAGTTCTGGCGGTAATGCACCACCATTTGTCAACACAATCGACAAGTTTCCTTTTGCATCAGATGCCAACGCGACTGACGTTGGTGATTTAACACAAGCAAGAAATAATTTGGCGGGTCAATCTTCATCGACAGATGGATACAGTTCTGGCGGTGCAGCACCGGCAATAGGCAACATAATCGATAAGTTTCCATTTGCAACCGATGCCAATGCAACCGATGTCGGTGATTTAACACAAGGAAGATATAGTGCGGCAGGTCAATCTTCATCGACAGATGGATATACTTCTGGCGGTACACCACCAATAGTCAACGTAATCGACAAGTTTCCTTTCGCAACAGATGCTAATGCGACTGACGTTGCCGATTTAACACAAGCAAGAAGTAACCTATCAGGTCAATCTTCATCCGACAATGGGTACAGTTCTGGCGGTGCTACACCAACACGAGTCAACACAATCGACAAGTTTCCTTTCGCAACTGATGCCAATGCGACTGACGTTGGTGATTTATCACAAATAAGAAGTAGTGTGGCAGGTCAATCTTCATCCGAAAATGGATACACTTCTGGTGGTTTTGCACCACCATTTGCCACCACAATCGACAAGTTCCCATTCGCGACAGATGCCAATGCGACTGATGTCGGTGATTTAACACAAGCAAGAAGTGCTCCGGCAGGTCAACAGGATTAAGAGATATGTCAATAAAAATCTATAAAGACAAAATAGAATGGGATGATCAAACAATCTCTGTTACAGGTGAAGGTTTAGAGTTTGACGCGGAGTTGCTTGCTCCAGAGTTTCTTGTACCACCATCTCCTCCTATGTCAGGCACTGTGTCAGGATATACTTCTGGCGGTAATCCAACATCCAACGTAATCGACAAGTTTCCATTTGCATCAGATGCCAATGCGACAGATGTTGGTGATTTATCACAAGCAAGAAGGCAGTCGGCAGGTCAATCTTCAACCGACAATGGATACACTTCTGGCGGTGATGCACCACCACGAGTCACCACAATCGACAAGTTTCCTTTCGCAACAGATGCCAATGCGACTGACGTTGGTGATTTAACACAAGCAAGAAATAATTTGGCGAGTCAATCTTCAGAGACAGATGGATACAGTTCTGGCGGTTATGCAGCACCACGAGTCAACACAATCGACAAGTTTCCTTTTGCAAGTGATGCCAATGCGACTGACGTTGGCGATTTAACACAAATAAGAAATTATGTGGTAGGTCAATCTTCAGAGACAGATGGATACAGTTCTGGCGGTTTTGCACCAACAGGACGAGTCAACACAATCGACAAGTTTCCTTTCGCATCTGATGCTAATGCGACTGACGTTGGTAATTTAACAGTGGCAAGAAGTGGTTCCGCAGGTCAATCTTCAACCGATAATGGATACGCCTCTGGCGGAGCAGCACCACCAGGACGAGTCAACACAATCGACAAGTTTCCGTTTGCATCTGATGCTAATGCGACTGATGTCGGTGATTTATCACAAACAAGAGATGTTGCGACAGGTCAATCTTCATCGACAGATGGATATACTTCTGGCGGTGATGCACCACCAAGTGTCAACACAATCGACAAGTTTCCTTTTGCAACTGATGCCAATGCGACAGATGTCGGTGATTTGACAGTAGCAAGAAGTTCCGCGGCAGGTCAACAGGATTAAGAGATATGGCAATAAAAGTAAGCGGTACAACAGTATTCGATGACGATTTAACTTCTTCTCTAGAAAAAGTGTCGGTTCCTGATGGATTTGTTTTGGTGGATGCAGAACCACCTCCTCCTCCTATGTCAGGCACTGTGTCGGGGTATGCTTCTGGTGGTGGTTCACCACCACGAGTCAACACAATCGACAAGTTTCCATTTGCATCAGATGCCAATGCGACTGACGTTGGTGATTTGACACAAGCAAGATATTATGCGTCAGGTCAATCTTCAACCGACAATGGATACAGTTCTGGCGGTGAGTCACCCTCGGCACCGGGACGAGTCACCACAATCGACAAGTTTCCTTTTGCGTCTGATGCCAATGCGACTGACGTTGGTGATTTAACACAAGCAAGAGATGGTGGCGCAGGTCAATCCTCATTCGATAATGGATACACCTCTGGCGGTGCTACACCATCACGAGTTATCACAATCGACAAGTTTCCTTTTGCAAGTGATGCCAATGCGACAGATGTTGGCGATATGACAGTAGCAAAAGCATATCTTGCAGGTCAATCTTCATCCGACAATGGGTACTTTTCTGGCGGTGGTACACCATCAATAGTCAACACAATCGAAAAGTTTCCATTTGCAACCGATGCCAATTCGATTGACGTTGCCGATTTAACACAGGCAAGATCGGCGGTGCAAGGTCAATCTTCATCGACAGATGGATACAGTTCTGGCGGTTTTGCACCACCTGCAGTCAACACAATCGACAAGTTTCCATTTGCGTCAGATGCCAATGCGACTGATGTTGGTGATTTAACACAAGCAAGACAAGATGCGGCAGGTCAATCTTCATCCGACAATGGGTACGCTTCTGGCGGTTTTCTTGTCAACACAATCGACAAGTTTCCTTTCGCAACAGATGCCAATGCGACTGATGTCGGTGATTTATCGCAAACAAGATTTGCTGCGGCAGGTCAACAAGACTAAATCCAAAACATATAAATAGTCCTAGCAGATTAGTGTTAGGATTATAAAAATGGCAAATCCAAGAAGCAGAACAGATTTAAAAAACTACTGTCTCCGTAGACTTGGGCATCCGGTTATTGAGATCAACATCGATGAAGATCAGATGCAAGATCGCATAGACGATGCTCTTGAATTCTATCGCGACTATCACTATGATGGTGTGGAAAGAACTTACTACAAGCACCAAGTCACATCATCAGATCAGACAAACGGTTACATTGATATTCCTACTAACATCAATGGTGTTATTAACGTCTTTCCTATTGGCACTGGACTCAATGCTAATAATCTATTCAACCTACGCTATCAGATTACACTCAACGAAATCTACGATTGGTCGCATGCTCAGTTTGTAAACTATACTGAGTCTATGCGTCGAGTAGCACTGATGGAAGAGATTTTCGTTGGTAAGCAACCACTGCGTTTCAATCGTCACATGGATCGTTTGTTTATCGACATGGATTGGAACACTCGCACTGTTGTCGGTGAGTATCTCATCATCGAAGCATATCGTGTACTTGACCCAGACACCTACACATCTGTTTGGGGTGATCGTTGGTTACGACAATATACTACACAACTATTCAAACGTCAATGGGGCGAGAACATGAAGAAGTTTGAAGGGATGCAATTGCCCGGTGGTGTGCAGTTCAATGGACAGCAAATCTGGAACGAAGCAGATGAGGAAATTAAGCGGTTAGAAGAAGAAGTTGTAAACAACTACTCAATGCCCGCGATGGACATGATTGGGTAATTAAATGCCAACAACAAACCTCTACTTCAACAACTATGCGTTCACGCAAGAGCAGAACCTTATTGAGAATCTGATCATTGAATCGATCAAGATTTACGGTATTGAAGTGTTCTACTTGCCACGCACACTCGTGAAAGAAGATAATCTATTTCATGAGGATGTGTTGTCGAAGTTTGAAAATGCCTATCCTGTGGAGATGTACATCAAGTCTGTGGATGGATTCCAAGGGGATGGCGACTTCCTTTCTAAGTTTGGATTGGAGATTCGTGATGAGATGGTTCTTACAGTTTCGCGTCGTCGCTTTGGCGAAGAACTCGCAGTTGAAGATACCACTCCAGTTGATGAGGCAGAAGGTGTAGCACGTCCGTCAGAAGGCGATCTTATCTACTTCCCACTCAATGGTAAAATCTTTGAGGTTAAGTTTGTCGAGCACGAAGCAATCTTCTATCAGATGGGAAGTTTGCAAACCTACGATCTCACACTTGAACTCTTTGAATACAGTCACGAAATTATCGACACTGGCATCGCAGATATTGATGCGATTGAAGATACTTACTCAGGTGTTAAAGAAGGTCTTGAACTGCTTACAGAAGTAGGAGATCGTCTTGTCTTTGAAAATGGATTTGCAATCGTACAAGAAGAATATAGAATTGAGACAACAGACAATCAAGCAAACAATGAGTTCTTTGGTGCAACCTCTAATATCAGTTTCATTGACTTTACTGAAATCAATCCGTTCTCTGAAGGGAGTAATTGGTAATGTTTGGTCATAGTTATTATCACGGCATACTACGAAAGTATGTCATCATGTTCGGAAACATGTTCAATGACATTGATGTCGTTCGCTACAACAATGCAGGTACTGCAACGCAAACGATTCGTGTGCCAATCGCATACGGTCCTCGCGAAAAGTTTTTAGCACGATTACGTGCTGATCCAAACCTCGACAGAGATGTTGCGATTCAGTTGCCTCGTTTGGCATTTGAAATGACGAATGTATCATACGCACCAGAACGAGGACTGAACAAACTGACTCGTAATGTCGGTATTCGTACCTCAGACAACGACACACTCCGTTCTGCTTGGACACCGACTCCATACGACTTGGACTTCACACTACACGGTATGTTTGCCAACCAAGAAGATGCAGTTCAAGTCGTCGAACAGATTCTTCCGTTCTTTAGACCAGAATGGACTCACACTCTGAACCTTGTGCCAGAGATTGGTGATAAGTACGATGTGCCAACGATTTTAAAAGACATGCAGATTGAAGATACATATGAAGCAGACTTTCTGACTCGTCGTGCTATTTTATACACTTTTAACTTCACTGTCAAGGGGTATTTATTTGGACCGACTACGAACAAAGGCGTTATTAAGCGCACCATCGTTGATCTGTCTGCAAACAATATTGTTGGCGCACCTAACAATGTACGACTTGATTTGAATCCGGGTCTTCTTGCCAACGGTTCACCAACAACAAACGCAACCGCATCGATTGCCACATCATCAATCAGTGCGAACAGCGACTACGGTATTACATTTGAGAAAGACGATTATTTTGATGGAATAGATCGACATGGGCATGGATCATGAAAGACAATACAACCGAAAGTCTGAATGAGATTTTTCAAGTCGAAGGTGAGTTGGTAGACGACAAGACTCCTTCACTTAGGCGTGAAAACTTTAACGCGAAGACAAAAAACGATGATGACATCACAAAGGATTACACGTATGCGCGTGAAAACATGTATGATGTTATTGAGAGAGGAACTGAGGCATTAGACTACCTCTTAGAACTTGCGAAGGCATCAGAGCATCCTCGTGCGTTTGAGGTGGTATCTACGCTGACTAAGACACTGGTGGATGCCAACAAAGATTTGCTTGAAGTCCAAACCAAGTTGAAAAAACTGAGAGAAGAAGAAAAGCAAGACTCTCCACAGAATGTGACAAACGCATTATTCGTTGGTAGCACTGCTGATCTTCAAAAACTAATCAAGGGTGATGATGATTGATCGTGGTTATAACGGCAACGCAAATCTAAAAAAGAAAGGACAGTCAATTGAGTGGACGCAAGACAAGATACAAGAATTTGTTAAGTGTTCCAAAGACCCTTCCTACTTTGCCGAAAAATACATCAACATCGTCCATGTAGATCGTGGATTGATTCCGATTGCACTGTATGATTATCAACGAGACATCATTGATAAAATTACCAACAATCGTCGATGTGCGGTTGTAACCTCTCGTCAAGCAGGTAAGACAACCACTGCGGTATGCGTTATATTACATTATGTATTATTTAATGAGCATCGCACTGTGGCACTGCTTGCCAACAAAGGCGATGCCGCACGAGAGATTCTTGATCGAGTCAAGATAGCATACGAAGCATTGCCCAAGTGGTTGCAACAAGGTGTGGTGGAATGGAACAAAGGTTCCGTCGAATTTGAGAATGGGTGTAAGATTCTTGCGTCTGCCACATCCTCTTCTGCGATTCGTGGTAAGTCAATTTCATTCCTATACATCGATGAGACCGCGTTCGTAGAAAACTGGGACGAGTTCTTTGCCTCAGTATTCCCAACCATTTCATCTGGTAATACAACTAAGATTCTACTGACATCCACACCAAATGGACTCAATCACTTCTATAAGACATGCGAGGGTGCGCGTGAGGGAACGAATGGTTATGAGTTTGTGCAAGTGATGTGGCAAGATGTTCCGAGTCGTGATGATGCGTGGAAGCAAGAGATGCTTTCGTCGATGGACTACGACTACGAAAAGTTCGCACAGGAGTTTGAGTGTCAGTTCTTAGGTTCGTCTGGCACATTGATCGAAGGTAATAAACTCAAGGCATTGGTTCATAAAAGACCTCTAAGAGAGTCTAACGGTCTGTTTATGTATCAAGAACCACAAGAAGGACACTCGTATATTACAGTAGTGGATGTTTCACGTGGAAAGGGATTAGATTATTCTGCATTCCAAGTACTTGACGTATCAAAAATGCCATATCGTCAAGTATGCGCGTTTCGTGACAACCATATTACACCAATAGAATATGCTGAAATTATACATAGAACAGTAAAACATTACAATGAATCTGTCGTTTTGATTGAGATTAACGACATCGGAGAACAAGTCTCAGACTTGCTACACTATGATTTTGAGTATGAAAATATACTATACACAGAATCAGCAGGACGTTCTGGTAAAAGAATATCCTCTGGTTTCGGGAAAAATGTAGACAAAGGAATACGCACAACAAAAACCGTCAAGGCAGTGGGTTGTTCCATTCTCAAACTTTTGATTGAGCAAGACCAACTAATTCTCAATGACTTTGCAACCATACAAGAGATGTCAACATTTTCTCGCAAAGGAGCATCATATGAAGCAGAGTCTGGATGTCATGACGATTTAATAATGTGCCTCGTGCTATTTGCGTGGGTGTCTGATCAGCAATACTTTAAAGAAATGACTGACATACACACACTGAGAGCATTGAGAGCAAGAAATGAAGAAGAGATGATGGAAGATTTACTTCCGTTTGGTTTCCACGACGATGGAATGCCAGACGAAAATGTGGTTGATGTGCCTTTAAGCGGCATAGACGACTACTATGACACAAGAAATTTTGATACATTCTAAATAACCGTTTTTATAAATACTTGAACGAAATTATAAAAATGAACTCTTTAATGAGAAGGAGATAAAAAATGCCTTTCCAAGTATCACCGGGCGTTAATGTTAGTGAGATTGATCTAACCACTGTCGTCCCTGCGGTGAGCACAACTGAAGGTGCAGTCGCAGGTAACTTCAAGTGGGGACCAGTAAATCAGCGCGTACTCGTTGATTCTGAAGATCGTCTTGTAAATATTTTTAATAAACCAAATGCAAACACCGCAACTGATTTCTTCACCGCGGCAAACTTCCTTGCATACGGTAATCAACTTTATGTAGTTCGTGGTAACGCATCTGCAAACAATGCCGCTACTGGCACAGTTGGTGCTTTCATTGAAAACGAAGAATACTACAACGAAACTTACACACACAAATCTACACATGGCGATTGGGTTGCCAAGTATCCGGGTGATCTGGGTAACTCGCTGAAGGTTTCTGTTTGTCACAATGCTAATGCATGGCAGTCAACAGTTACTACTTCCTACTATGCAACTCGCAATTCAGCAACTGTAACTTTAGCAGGTGATGGGCAAGGCACCTCAAATGCTGAAACCCAGTTTGTTGTTGGGGATTTGATTCTTCTTGGACCAGATAATGAGTCTCGTAAGATTTCTGCGGTTTCTGGAAACACAATTACACTGAATTCAAACTACACTGGTAATACAGTTTCTAACTACACTCCAAACATCACTCGTCGTTGGGAGTATTTCGGTGAGTTTGACACAGCACCAACTACAACTGCGTATGCAAATACAGCAGGTGTTACTGGCGATGCACTTCATGTTGCAGTCATCGACGAAGATGGTCAGTTCTCTGGTGCACAAGGCACTGTCCTTGAAGTGTATCAGAATGTATCACAAGCATCTGATGCGAAGACAGACACTGGTGCAACTAACTATTACAAAGACGTTATTAATCAGCAATCATCATACATTTGGTGGGGTGCTCACAATAGCAACTTGACAAGTTCAGGTGGCATATCAACAACTGTCGGAAATTCATACTTAGCAGGTTCTAATTTACCAATAACTAATTCTATGACTAAGGGTAAGGACGGTACTCAGTTATCATCTGCTCAAAAGATTGCATCATACAATAAATTTAAGTCAAGCGAAGATGTTGATGTTTCACTAATTCTGGGTGCTGATGCAGATACTACTTTGGCAACTCATCTGATCACAAACATTGCAGATACTCGCAAAGACTGTATTGTTGTACTCTCTCCAGAGCGAGCAGATGTTGTAAACAACAACGGTTTCGAAGGTAAAGAGCGTGATGATGTCATCTCGTTCCGTGATGGACTTCCATCATCTTCATATGCAGTGATGGATTCTGGTTGGAAGTATCAATACGATAAGTACAACGATGTGTATCGCTATGTACCACTGAATGCTGATACAGCAGGTCTCATGGTTCAGACTGATTTGACTCGTGATCCTTGGTTCTCACCTGCGGGATTCAACCGTGGTAATGTCAAGAATGTTGTCAAGTTAGCGTTTAACCCATCAAAAGCAGATCGCGATCAACTGTACAAGAAGGGCATTAACCCAGTTGTTACATTCCCCGGACAAGGCACAGTTCTTTATGGTGATAAGACATTGTTGGCACAACCTTCTGCGTTTGATCGAATCAATGTTCGTCGTTTGTTCATCGTACTTGAGAAAGCAATCTCAACTGCCTCGCAGTTCACATTGTTTGAGTTCAACGATGAGTTCACACGCGCACAGTTCAAGAACTTGGTAGAACCGTTCTTGCGTGATGTCCAAGGTCGTCGTGGTATTACTGATTTTGCTGTTGTGTGCGATGGCACAAACAACACTGGTGAAGTCATTGACCGCAACGAGTTTGTTGGCGACATCTACATTAAACCTGCTCGTTCTATCAACTTCATTCAGTTGAACTTTGTTGCTGTTAGAACAGGCGTTGAGTTCTCTGAAATCGTTGGTCGTGCGACATAAATAAAGGATAAAAGGAGAACGAAATGGCGTTTAATGTAAACGAATTCGCAGGGGCATTAAAGGCGGGCGGTGCTCGTCCCTCACTGTTCCAAGTGCAGATTACTAACCCGATCAACGGTGTTGCCGATGCACAGGTTCCATTCCTGTGCAAAGCAGCAACTATTCCAGAAGCAACTTTGAGTGCGATTGAAGTACCATACTATGGTCGTAACATCAAGTTAGCAGGTACTCGTACTTTTGCTGAATGGTCACCAACGATCATCAACGATGAAGACTTTGCAATCCGCAATGCTATGGAACAGTGGTCAAATGCGATCAACTCTTTCCAAGGCAACTTAAACAATGCGGGCGGTACAGCACCTTCACTCTATAAAGCAAACGCACAGGTCACTCAGTATTCTAAGACTGGTGAGATTCTGCGTGTATACGACTTTGTAGGTATCTTCCCAACTGCGGTTGCGGAAATTACCCTTGGGTGGGATCAAGGAGATTCTATCGAAGAGTTTGGAGTTACCTTTGTATACGACTACTGGCAAGTATCAGGTGGTCAAACTGGTAACGCGGGCGGAATCTAACCCGCAAAAGTGATTGAAGGGGCGACTAAATAGTAGCATAGAAGTCGCCCCTGTTTATTATTGAGGAAAACAAATGGCAATCGAACTCTTTGGTTTTACCATAGGAAAGAAAGACGAAGAAACAAAACCTAATGTAGTATCTTTCGCTCCCCCACCAAACGATGATGGCACTCTCGCAGTGGCAGAAGGTGGTGTCTATGGCACTACCGTTGATGTTAACAACACAGCAAAAAACGAAGCACAACTCATTACTCGCTATCGTGAGATGGCATCACAACCTGAGTGTGAGCGAGCAGTTGATGACATCGTAAACGAAGCAATCGTTGGAACAGAATACGATGCACCTGTCTCTATTGTCCTTGATAATGTCGAGGAGATGGATGATCAGATTAAAGATCGTATTCGTGAAGAGTTTGACGAAATCCTAAACATGCTTAACTTCCACAATCGTGCATACGACATCTTCCGTAACTGGTATGTCGATGGTCGATTATACTATCACATTATGATTGATAATAAGCAACCTCGTGCAGGCATTCAAGAGTTGCGATTCATTGATCCACGAAAGATCAAGAAAGTCCGTGTCGAAAAACGCGACAATCAAAACCAAGTTTCCAAAGAAGTATTCAACAAGAAGTACAATGAATACTTTGTCTATTCTGCCAAAGGTATTACTGCGGGCAATCAAGGTGTCAAGGTTGCACCAGATTCAATCGCATACTGTCATTCTGGCATCATGGATCAGAACAATAAGATGATTCTGTCCTACATGCACAAGGCAGTCAAACCACTGAATCAACTCCGTATGTTGGAAGATGCCACAGTCATCTATCGTCTCGCTCGTGCCCCAGAGCGTCGAATCTTCTACATCGATGTGGGTAACTTGCCGAAAGCAAAGGCAGAGCAGTATCTGCGTGACATGATGGTCAAGCACAAGAACAAGTTAGTCTACGATGCAAACACTGGCGAAGTCCGTGATGATCGTAAGTTTCTCACGATGCTTGAAGACTATTGGTTGCCTCGTCGTGAAGGTGGTAAAGGCACAGAGATTTCAACATTACCGGGTGGACAGAACCTTGGTGAGATCGAAGATGTTCAATACTTCCAAAGAAAACTGTATCAGTCACTGAATGTACCGATGTCTCGTTTAGAAGCAGATAACTCATTTAACTTGGGTCGTGCGTCTGAGATCACTCGTGACGAACTCAAGTTCTCAAAGTTTATTGCGCGTCTGCGTTATCGGTTTAGTGAGTTATTCCACATTCTGTTAGAACGACAGTTGCTTTTGAAGGGTATCATTACCAAGCAAGAATGGAACGAGGTCAAGGGTCAGATTTACTACGACTTCCTTGAAGACAACCATTTCTCAGAACTGAAGAATGCAGAGATCATGCGTGAGCGTTTGAATACACTCCGCGACATCGATGAGTATGTTGGAAAGTATTACTCTGCTGAGTGGGTTCGTAAGAACATTCTCATGCAGACCGAAGACGAGATCGAAGAAATCGATCAGCAAATCGCAGATGAACCGTCTGATGAAGACGAGATGTGACAATTTATAAATAGTTGACAGGAGATTACGACATGAGCGATTACACTACACAAGACGCAGTACAAGCGGCAATGGATGGAGATGCCTCCACATTCCGTAATGCTGTGAATGACATTTTAATGGATAAGGTGCATGATGCAGTCAACTTGAAAAAGATTGAAGTAGCATCGTCCTTCATGTCATCAGATTCAGAAGAAGAAGTAGAAATCCAAGGGGAAACCGATGGCGATCAAGAAGTTTAGTGCATATATCGCGGAAGCACCTGCCGCAGACTATGTTGCACCTAAAGACGACGATGCTGAAGTAAAGGGATACAAACCTCGCTCAAAGGGTGAGGAAGACTTTGCCAATCAGCACATGGTGCAAAAAAATGACTACTATGCCGTTCCCGGTCAAGACCATGTATTTAATGGTTCAGTAAAAGAAGTCACCATTCAACCAAACAACGGTGAACCTACACAGAAGCAAGGTTCGTCTGATGTGAACCAACCTACTGGTGGCGGTGATTCTAAGCGTGGTGCTGATAGAAAGCAAGGCGATATGAAACCAGTCAACCCTATCAAAGAAGGTTTGGAAGACAATCAAGATAACCCTGCTAACCGTCAGCATTTGTGTGCAAAGAATGTTGTGCATGAGCAGTATGGCGAAGGCACTTGTATCTCAGAAGAGCATGCAGAACCAGACGAGTTTGGGCATGTTGAGTGGTACGATGTAATGTTCAAGCATGGACTTGAGAGATTTGTTCCAGTTGCAGAGATGAAGGTTACTAAAGCAGAAGCACACATGCATGCGTCTAAGAAACCTAAAGCACGAATCAAAGAAGATGTTGAACTCGTTGAAGGCAAGGTAATGGATGCATTGCAAAAGATTGTCAAGGACAAGTCAGCAGGTAAGGTCAAGTTTGAAAACGGCAAGACCCTTAAAGTAGACATGACAACTGCTAACGCGATGCTCAATCTACACAAGAAGATTAACGACAAGAACAAAGCAAAGATGGCAGACCAAATCGAAAAGTCTCCAGAAGTGTTCATGAAGTTGATGGATGTGGCATTCGGAGGTAAGTGATGGCAATTAAAGTATTAGCAAATACTGTTGCTTTCACTGCATCAGGAAACAATGTCTTTGATGCGACTGCTGTTCGTATTACAAACGACAGTTCAGCAAGAACAATCACAATCGCAAACACTGCTGATCCAACAGATACTGGACTGCATGGTAACTATCCGGGTGGACAAGTTTCTATTCGCTTGAATGCGAATGAAGTGGTAACAGTTCGCAAAAGACCAAAGGACGAGATCACTGCCGCAGCAGGGGTGTTCGGCACAAAGGTGGCAGAGGTAAGTTCATGAAACTGATCACAGAACTCAACGAAGACATTCAGTACATCTCTGAAGCAAAAGAAGATGGTAAGAAGAACTACTTCATCGAAGGCATCTTTATGCAAGGAGACATCAATAACCGTAATGGTCGTATGTATCCTGCGGAAGTCTTGGATAAAGAAGTACAGCGTTACAACAAAGAGTATGTCGAAAAGAATCGTGCATATGGCGAGTTGGGACACCCTAGCGGACCAACCATCAACCTTGAGCGTGTATCTCATTTGATTACTGATCTAAAGCGTGACGGTTCTAACTTCAGAGGTCGTGCAAAGATTTTAGCAGAAACACCGATGGGTGCGATTGTCAAGGGTATCATGGACGATGGAGGACAGTTAGCAGTGTCTTCTCGTGGCATGGGTTCTCTCAAGCAGAATCGCCAAGGTGTAAACGAAGTTCAAAAAGATTTCTATCTTGCCACAGCAGGTGACATTGTTGCTGACCCATCCGCACCAGATGCATTTGTCAACGGCATCATGGAAGGTAAAGAATGGGTATGGGACAACGGTCTTATCAAAGAAGCATCAATTGCTTCTTACGAGAAAGAAATTAAGACTGCTTCAACCAAAGAATTAGAAGAAGCAAAGTTGCGAGTTTTTAGCGATTTTCTATCGAAACTCTAAGATTTATAAATACTCTATAAATAAATGACTAAACCGTAAAGGAGATAACAACATGTCCGATAAAGAACTGGAAATGTTGGATCAAGAAGAAGGACAACTGGAAGAAGTGAAAGCATCTTTCGGTGATCCATCAGAAGTACCTGATCCATCAACCAAGGAAGTAGACGCACCGGGTGCGGAAGGTAAAGATGCTGATGCTGAAAAGAAAGCAGCACCAAAGCGTTCACCATCTGAAGTGCCAAAGACTAAAGTAGCAATGATCACTGCTATGGCAGATGCTATGAAGCAAATGAATGCTTCTGCGCTGAAAGCAAACTACGGCAAAATGATGAATGCTATGTATGGCGAGTCTGTTGAAGCAGAAGAAGAATCAAATACTGCTACTTCAATCAAAGAAATCAAGCAAATCTCTGCTGAAGACGTAAATGTCGCAGAAGATGTAGAAGCAATGTTCGCAGGTTCTGAACTGAGCGAAGACTTCACTTCTAAAGCAACTACTATCTTTGAAGCAGCAGTTGTGTCAAAGGTTAACGAGATTCTGGAAACAGTCACCGTTGATCTGGAAGCAGAACTGGAAGCAGAGAAAGAAGAGATCGTCGAGTCAATGACTGCACGTTTAGACGACTACATGGAGTACGTAGTCGAGTCTTGGATGCAAGAAAATGAACTCGCTGTTGAGCAAGGTATCAAAGCAGAAATCACTGAGAACTTCATGGTTGGTCTGCGTAACTTGTTCACTGAATCATATATCGACATCCCAGAAGAGAAAGTTGACCTAGTTGACGAACTCGCAGCAAAGGTTGCTGAATTGGAAGAATCTGTAAACGAAGAAGTTGAAAAGAACATCGCTACTCGTAAGGAACTTGCTGAAGCAAAGAAATCAGTTGTTCTGCGCGATGTAACTGAAGGTCTGACTGAATCACAAGTAGTCAAGATGAAGTCTCTCGCTGAAGGCGTTGAGTTTGAATCTGCTGAAGACTATGCGAAGAAGTTGGAGACAATCAAAGAGAACTACTTCCCACAAGAAGAAGAACTCTCTGAGGACACTTCATTCGATTCAGAACCAGTTGAACTGGAAGAAGAAAACGAACCTACAGTCGCTCCAGAGATGAAGGCATACATGGATGCTATCTCTCGTTCGATCAAAAAGTAACAATTTATAAATACAATTAGGTAAAAAAACCTCTAAGGAGAAATAACAATGGCAACTGATGCTCTTATTCAAAAGTGGCAACCAGTCCTTGAGCATGCGGACCTTGAACCGATCAAGGACTTACACAAGCGTAGTGTGACTGCTCAACTTCTGGAAAACCAAATGGTATCTGCTCGTGAGCAAGCATACCAACAAGGTGGCGCACATGGCGTATCACTGTTAGGTGAAGCACCAACTAACGCAATGGGAAGTTCTTCTTCTACTGCGTCTGATGGTTCTATCGATACTTTCGATCCAGTATTAATCTCACTGGTTCGTCGTTCAATGCCTAACCTCATTGCATACGATATCTGTGGTGTACAACCAATGACTGGTCCTACTGGACTGATCTTTGCAATGCGTTCACGCTACACTAACCAGACTGGAACTGAAGCACTCTTCAACGAAGCAGATGCATCATTCTCTGGTAACACGTTTGCTGCAAACGCTACACTGTCTAACAACCAAATCGGTACTGATCCTAATGATCGTGGTACTGGTGAAATCGGTTCTGGTGGTTCATACAACGTTCACACTGGTTTTTCTACTTCACAAGCAGAACAGTTAGGTTCAGCAGGTGGTCCTCAGTTTGCTGAAATGGCATTCTCAATCGAGAAGGTTGCGGTAACTGCGGTAACTCGTGCTTTGAAGGCAGAGTACACAATGGAACTCGCTCAAGACCTCAAGGCAATCCATGGTTTGGATGCAGAGCAAGAACTCAGCAACATTTTGTCTGCTGAAATCTTGGCAGAAATCAATCGTGAAGTTGTCCGTACTATCAACTACTCAGCAGTTGCAGGTGCTACTAAGAACACTACAACTTCTGGTACTTTCGACTTGGATACAGATTCAAACGGTCGTTGGTCAGTTGAGAAGTTCAAGGGTCTGATGTTCCAGATCGAGCGTGACGCTAACGAAATTGCGAAAGCAACTCGTCGCGGTAAGGGTAACGTCCTGATCACTTCTTCTGATGTTGCTTCTGCACTTCAGATGGCAGGTGTTTTGGATTACACTCCTGCACTGTCTAACAACTTGCAAGTTGACGACACTGGCAACACATTCGCAGGTGTTCTGAATGGTCGTATCCGTGTATACATCGATCCATACTTCTCAGATGCAACTAACAACTACTACACAATCGGTTACAAAGGTTCCAATGCCTTTGATGCTGGATTGTTCTACTGCCCATACGTACCACTCCAGATGGTTCGTGCAGTTGGAGAGAATACTTTCCAACCTAAGATCGGATTCAAGACTCGCTACGGCATGGTCGCTAATCCTTTCGCAACTAACGATGGCAACGGTGTTGCTGCTCGTTTGGGTAGCGGAGATGGTAACATCTACTACCGCATCGTCAAGGTAACTAACTTGATGTAAGATAAAAAGACTGATTCTAAATCAGCATTTTGGAGAGGGACGCAAGTCCCTCTTTTTTTATGCCTAAATAGTAGTATCAAAATGAGGGTACACCATGGCACTTCAAGGTTCACAACCAGACAATAAAAGTTTTCTGTCACCGATTGGGTTTAAGTTCGCGATCAAGCGTCTTCCCCATGTTAACTATTTCTGTACGTCTGCTGAACTCCCAGACATCACATTGGGACAAGTAGATACTGTCGAGAATACCTTTATCAAACTACCAGTACCCGGTGATAAACTGGTATTCGGTGCATTGAACCTACGCTTCCGTGTCGATGAGGACATGAAGAACTTCCGCGAGATTTACGATTGGTTGATCGGTCTTGGTTATCCAGATAACTTCTCACAGTCTTCCGCATTGCGTTCTGGCAATGGACTTCTACCGCAAGGCGATGTGTACTCAGATGGTTCTCTGATCATTACCACATCCAACTTCCAACCAAACATTGAGGTTCAGTTCATCGACATGTACCCAGTGTCTTTGACATCGTTGTCATTTAACATCGATAACACTGATATTGAATATCTTCAAGCAGATGTCAACTTTGCTTATCGTAAGTACGAATTGACAACCATCGTATAATCTGATATACTATACAATATTTTACTTATGGATTTATTATGAAGATTGAAGACATCGTGTCCGAATGGGACAAAGATTGCAAAATGGATGAGACAGAACTTGGAGAGGAATCTACCAAGATACCTGTGATTCACAATAAATATCTCAAAATCTTTATGGGTGAAAACGCACAACTCAAGCGCATGTTTGCACAGCGTTCTAAACTGAAGAGAACTCTGACCGAATACTACCTTGGTGAGTTAGACCAAGATGAGTTAGAGGATTTGGGTCGCGATCAGTTCTATAAGAAAATCCTCAAGAACGAAGTAGATACATATATTGAATCGGATGATACTTTTATTGATCTGAATCTCAAGTTAGCACTACAGCAAGAGAAAGTCAACTACCTTGAGTCAATTCTCAAGAGTATCAACAACCGAGGGTTTCAGATTAAAAATGCAATTGATTGGTTAAGATTTACGAATGGATAGAATCGACATCCTACCCAAGGATGAAGTAAATGTGAAGATTGAATGTGATCGAGGGTTGGCACAAGAACTTTCAGACTACTTTACCTTTGAAGTACCCGGTGCGAAGTTCATGCCCTCATATAAAAATCGCATGTGGGACGGTAAGATACGATTGTTCAATACTGCGAGTCAGACACTCTACAAGGGTCTCGTTCGTCGTGTTGAAAAGTTTTGCCAAGATAGGGACTATGAATGTGTCGTACATGGGGGACTCAATCATGTTAACGACATCCCTTTGAATGAGTTGGAAGAATTCCTCAAAGGTAAATACTCCCCCAGAGATTACCAACTCAGAGCAATTGCTCATGCTTTGCGTGTTCATCGTGCTTTGATCCTTTCACCGACTGCCTCTGGCAAGTCGTTCATCATCTATTGTATTTTAAAATACTTGCTTACGCAAGGGGAGTGCCAAAGGGCACTCCTTATCGTACCTACTACGTCTTTGGTACATCAGATGAATACAGACTTTATAGAGTATTCTGAGAACCAACAGTTCTATTATACACATCTTATTATGGAAGGTCAAGAGAAAAACAACGATGAGGCACAGATTTTTATCAGCACATGGCAGTCCATCTATAAGCAACCCAAGAAATGGTTTGACCAGTTCGATGTAGTCATTGGGGATGAGGCACACCAGTTCAAGGCAACCTCGCTCACCAAGATCATGACAAAGTTGGATGCGTGTAAGTGGCGGTTTGGACTCACAGGAACACTTGACGGGACACAGACAAATAAGTTAGTATTAGAAGGTCTGTTCGGTCCAGTGATGAAAGTGATCCAGACAAAAGAACTGATCGAGTCTGGTACGCTGTCAGACTTTCGTATCAAGGCATTGGTGCTCAAGTATCCAGAGGGAACTTGTAAGCAGATGAAGCAGTCTAACTATCAAGACGAGATTCAGTTTCTGATTGCCAACGAGTACCGCAATAAGTTCATCAAGAACCTCGCGCTCACACGCGAGGGCAATACTTTAGTTCTGTATCAAATGGTTGACAAACACGGTCAAATATTGTACAATAGTATAAATGAGTCGGATAAAGAAGTTTATTTCGTGCATGGGGGTATCGATGCAAATACACGGGAAGAGATTAGACATAGAGTTGAGCAATCAGACAATGCCATTATTGTGGCATCTTATGGCACTTTCTCCACAGGAATCAACATTCGTAACCTCCATAATGTCATATTTGCTTCCCCCTCTAAGTCTCGTATTCGCAATCTTCAGTCAATAGGTCGCGCACTAAGAAAAAGTGATAGTAAAGAATTTGCGACATTATATGATATTTCTGACGATTTGTCATATAAATCTTACACTAATCATACGATTAAGCACTTTGCTGAACGAGTGAAGATTTACAACGAAGAAGAATTTGATTACAAAATCTACAACATAAAGGTAGGGGAATGAACTCAATCATAAAACTCACGAATGGTGAGACAATCATCGCAGAGATCGTGCATCAAGATGAAAGCACGACAAGTATTCTCGAACCTCTTTTACTTGAGATTGGAGAAAGTCAAAATGGAAGACCAATGATGGTCGCAATGACATGGGTTCCTCTGACGAAGAGTATTAATATGGTTAATCTGAATACAAATCATGTGGTCGCAGTGGCAGAAGTGGACGAGGAAATCAATGCCTATTATGTGAGATCGCTTGGCGTACTCAAAGGGAATGCTTCAATTGACGAACCAGAAGAAGAATCAGATGTAGAGGTAGACGATTCTTGGATGGAAAAGTTTGGGCAACCTGTAGAATTATCAGCAAATACGGTACATTAATATGGCAGAGACTAGAGCAGAGAAAAGAAAAAAACCCTACTATGTGGACAATAAAAAGTTCCTAGAAGCAATGGTGGAGTTTCGCGAATCAGTACAGAAGGCAAAGGACAACGATGAACCTCGTCCGATTGTGCCGATGTACATCGCAGAGTGTATTATGAAGATTGCGACACACCTATCTTACAAACCAAACTTTGTGAACTACTCGTTCCGTGAAGAGATGATCTCAGACGGTATCGAGAACAGTTTGCAATACATCGACAACTTTAATCCAGAGAAATCGAGCAACCCTTTTGCATACTTTACTCAGATTATCTACTATGCGTTTTTACGAAGAATTCAAAAAGAAAAGAAGCACCTCTACACCAAATACAAGGCAACCGAAAACGCAAACATTTTTGGTGAAGTCAGTGATCGACAATCACATGACTATGGACAAGACTACAATGATGGTGTAAAATATGGAGAGTGGACAGAAGAATATATGTCCGACTTTATTCAAAATTTTGAAGAACACAAAAGACGCAAGAAGAAGCGAGTAAAGAGTGAAGATAGCATTAGTAACTGATACGCATTGGGGAGTCAGGAATGATAATCTTAGTTTCCTTGACTATTTTGATAAGTTTTATAGTAATCTTTTCTTCCCTACTTTGGATGAGCGAGGAATCAGCACTGTACTTCATTTGGGTGATATTGTTGATCGGAGGAAGTACATTTCTTATGTCACTCTAAGACGACTTAAAGAAGGGTTCATCGAACCGTGTCTGTACCGTAACATTGATCTGCATGTCATCGTAGGCAACCACGATGTGCCATACAAGAACACCAACGAGATCAACGCAATGCAAGAGTTGTTTGACAGCACTGGTGTCAAGTATTACTCAGAGGTCAAAGAGGTTCTTTTTGATGATGTGGCACACGCGATTGTGCCATGGATCAACAACAGTAACTATGCTGACACAATGGATTTTCTGAAGACCACTGAAGCACAAGTTGTGTTCGGTCACTTTGAGATCGCAGGGTGTCTCATGGATCGAGGCAACATGAATGATCACGGTATGAAGATTTCGGACTTCAAGCGATTTGATCGTGTGATGTCTGGTCACTTTCATCACAAGTCAACCACTGGCAACATTGATTATTTGGGGTGTCCTTATGAACTCACATGGAGCGACTACCAAGACCCGAAAGGTTTTCATATTTACGACACAGAGACTAGGGAACTGGAGTTCATACGAAACCCGTACTCGATGTTTAACAAGGTGTTCTATAATGACGAAGGGAAAACGATGGACGAGTTGCTTGATCAGGACTTCTCCGCTTACGAAGGCACATATGTCAAAGTCGTCAAGCACTCCAGTGGCAATCCGTATTGGTTCGATAAGTTCATGGACAAACTCCTCAAAGTCGAACCCATCAGCGTCCAAGTCGTAGAGGATCATCTCAATCTGGACTTAGAAGACGATGATGATTTGGTGAACGAGGCAGAGGATACCATGACGATTCTGTCTAAGTACATTGATGGAATGCCAGACAATGTGCCAAAGAAAAAACTTGACTCACTCATGAAATCATTGTATACTGAAGCATTGCACTTTGAAGTTTAATCTATGATCAAGTTTAAGAAACTGCGTTGGAAGAACATGCTTTCAACAGGGAATGTCTTCACTGAGATTCAGATGGATCGTTCCCCATCTACGATTATCACTGGAGAGAATGGAGCAGGTAAGTCTACCATTCTCGATGCGTTGTGCTTTGTACTATTCAACAAACCATTCCGCAACATCAACAAGAACCAACTGCTCAACAGTATCAATGAGAAGGGTCTCATGACAGAGATCGAGTTCACTATTGGTAATGTGGAGTACATGGTGCGTAGGGGCATTAAACCTGCTGTGTTTGAGATTTTCAAGAACGGCAACCTCATTGACCAACCGGGATCGATACGAGATTACCAGACTCAGTTTGAAGATACCATTCTCAAACTGAATTATAAATCTTTCACCCAAATCGTCGTGTTAGGTAACGCATCATTCACTCCCTTCATGCAACTTACGACAAAGGATCGTCGTGAGGTGATTGAAGACTTACTGGACATTCAAATCTTCAGTCACATGAACACATTGCTGAAGGATCGGTTAGCAACTAATAAAAGCGAGAAGCAAGAGGTGGAGTATCAGATTGAGTTGCTTGGTGAGAAGATCAGTGTACAGAAAGAGTATCTGGAAAAATTGAACGCTGATATCACAAAGCAGAGGCAAGAACTGATAGACGAGATCAAAGAGTGGTCTTTGCAGTATCTATCCACAGAAACACAACAGCATGAGCATCATGAAACGATTGGAGAGTTGTCTGCGTCGATTTCTGATTCGGATAAGGTAAACGCAAAGTCGGCAAAGGTTTCTGAACTGATGATGAAACTGCACGACAAGATTACGAAAGCAGAGAAGAGGATTCGATTCTATGAAAAGAACGACAACTGTCCGACATGCGAACAGGTTATCGATGCTGTGGAAAAAGCAAGTCACATTGAAAGAACGCAACAGATTGAGTCGGAAACCAGAGAAGCGATACAGAAACTGGAAGAACAGCAGACTGCGCTTAACGAGGAACTTTCTAGGATTACCACTACTCAGTCAAAGATTACCGAACACCAAGCATACTGGCGTGATTGCAGGTCGTCTATGGAGACTTACCAGAGTAACATCGACAGACTCACGAGTAAACTGGAATCTTTATCGAAAGGACATGAAAAGACCGAAGACAGTCCTAGTACGAAAATACTTGAACTTGAAACGCAACTTGAATCGTATGAGACCAGAAAAGAATCCCTTTCAAAGGACTTTGAGGTACTCAAAATTGCTACAGAGATGCTGAAAGATGGTGGCATTAAGAAAAAGATTATTCGACAGTATGTCCCAATCATCAACAAGTTAGTCAATAAATACTTGGCATCGTTAGATTTCTTTGTGAACTTTGAGTTAGATGAGGAGTTCAATGAGGTTATTAAGAGTCGTTATCGTGATGAGTTTTCTTATGCTAGTTTCTCCGAGGGAGAAAAGATGCGTATTGACCTTGCCTTACTATTTACATGGAGGGCAGTCGCCAAACTCAAGAATAGTACAAACACCAACTTGCTTATCTTGGATGAAGTATTTGACGCATCACTTGATACAAGTGGGTGCGATGAGTTCCTTAAACTTCTCCAAGAGATTGGCGGTGACACTAATGTATTCGTGATCTCTCACAAGGGCGATGTACTGACTGACAAGTTCCGCAGTCAGATTCGATTTGAAAAAGTGAAAAACTTCAGCAGGATGGCATTATGATTCTAAAACTCGTTCCCCCCTCACACCCATGCCTCAGAAAGAAAACTGAGCGATGGGACTTTGACAATCCCCCATTTGATTTAGAAGAGTTTGTTGAGAATCTCTGTGCTACTATGGTAGCAAAGCGCGGTGTTGGACTATCAGCAAACCAAGTTGGTGTACCATACCAAGTGTTCGTTATTGGACATCCAGATACTCCAGAAGAAATCATCTGTGTTGTCAATCCAAAAATTGTAGATCATAGTAAAAATATCTTGTTGGGTGAAGAAGGATGCTTGACATGGGAAGGATTATTTGGTAAAGTAAAGAGATATGATAAAATTCGTGTTAGATTTGCTAACCCGAAAGGTGTTGTTGAAACTGCAGAAGTTACAGGATTTACCGCACGTGCATTTCAACATGAGTATGATCATTTACAAGGTGTAACCTACTTGGATCGGATGTCTAGGTATCATTTAGACCAAGCAAGGCGACAGCAGAAAAAGTTGATAAAACTGAGAAAGAGGAATGCGGCATGAGCATAACCGTACAGCGTATTGAGTATCACCAAGTTCATTCTTACATGACTTATGTGATTGAAGAGCAAGACATTATCGAGGAGTTCGGTTCATTAGAACGATTCCAAGACATCGGATTCGCGATGGATAATGACATGTATGAACCAGATGAACCGATTGAACCAGAAGAGTTCGACAAGTTCTATGACTTTATCGCAGAGCACGACTATGATCGTGAAGACGATTGGTTTACTGATCGCAAAGGCGGTTATGATGTTGAGTATCGATTCCCAGAGGTAGATGAATAATGGCAAAGACAATCTTAGTATTCGGATTGCCGGGGAGTGGTAAATCCACTCTCGCCAACAAACTGTCTAAGAAGTTGGACGCAGATCACTACAACGCAGATCAAGTGCGTGAGATGTTCAACGATTGGGACTTCTCAGAGATGGGTCGTCGTCGCCAAGCAGAGCGCATGAAGCAACTTGGAAAGGACTCTAAGAAGCAGTGGGCAATCCTTGACTTTGTTTGTCCTACACAAGCACTGCGTGACATCGTGGATGCGGATGTGGTTGTGTTTATGGATACCATCGAAGAAGGGCGTTACGAAGACACCAATGCTTTGTTTGAGTATCCAATGAACGAGATGGGTGCTTTCGATGGCATCGACTTTCGGTTTGAAGCAATGGAGTCAGACGCACAGTCACAGTTGATCTCTGAGCATCTACAACCATTCAGTTGGAGAAAGGAAACGACTCAGATGCTTGGACGGTGGCAACCATTCCACGATGGACACTTGGCACTGTTTGAACGCGCATTAGCAAAGACAGGGCAAGTCGCAATCCAAGTACGAGATTGTCAAGGTTGGAACGATTCTAACCCATTTGACTTTGAGTTCGTCAAAGAAAAAATCATTGAAAAGTTGAGCGAACACGGGTATACTTATAACAATGAGTACACAATCATGCTCGTACCGAATGTCGTCAACATTACCTATGGACGCGATGTAGGGTACAAGATCGAGCAAGAAGTATTCACTGATGAGATTCATGACATCTCTGCCACAAAGATTCGTAAGGAAATGGGATACGATAAGTGAATAAAGTTCGTTATGAGGTTCTGGTTGGGGACAATCGTGAGACGATCAAGTCTCTCCCCGATCAGAGTGTGAACACGGTGGTGACATCACCGCCATACTTTGGATTACGAGACTACGGTACTGCCACTTGGGAAGGTGGTAGTGCTGATTGTAATCACATGCGAGACTCCAAGGTTGGTGACTCAACATCAACTGGTCACAAAGGAATGGACGATAAAGGGCATGCTGTTGGTGATGCTATCTACAAGGATGTGTGTAAAAAGTGTGGTGCAGTTCGTAAAGACTCTCAGATCGGATTAGAAGAGACACCAGAAGAGTTCGTTCAGACATTAGTTGAGTTATTCCGCGAGATTCGTCGTGTATTGCGTGACGATGGCACAGTCTGGTTGAACCTTGGTGATTCGTATGCAGGTTCTGGTAAAGGACGCAATAGTGACGGTTCTCCAAATGTAGATGAGAACTCTAAGCAAGCAACAAGTAAGGGAACAACTGAGGGTGCTCTTCAGAAGATGAAGATGGGGGGTGATCTCAAAGCAAAAGACTTGATTGGCATTCCTTGGATGGTAGCATTCGCACTACGAGCAGACGGTTGGTATCTACGCCAAGACATTATCTGGAACAAACCAAATCCGATGCCAGAGTCAGTCAAAGATCGTTGTACGAAAGCACATGAGTATATCTTTCTACTATCTAAAAGCAAAAAATATTACTTTGATTACGAAGCAATCCGTGAACCTGCCGCTTATGATGGACGAAAAGACGAGCAGTTGAAGGGTAGTCCCAAGTACGCCAATGCTGACATTATGCCAAATGGCAACCCTAATAGTTTGGCGGCATCAGGACATGCCCGTTGGACTAAGGACGAGGAGGGCAATCGAGTTCGCAATAAGCGTAGTGTATGGACTATTCCTCCAAAACCATTCAAAGGTGCTCACTTTGCCACATTCCCATCAGAACTGATTGAACCCTGTATTCTCGCAGGTTGTCCAGAAGGTGGGACAGTGCTTGATCCATTTGGTGGTTCTGGTACAACAGCAGGTGTTGCGTATCTACATGATCGCAACTCGATTATGTGCGAACTCAATCCAGAGTATGTTGAGATGGTTGAGAGACGCATCGAAGGTATCATTGAGGGCAAGAGAACTTTGGGTGCTACCCTGCCCTTATAACTTTTAGTTCTATGCTTATAACAAAATAATCTTAACTTTTTTGCATTTAGGTGTTGACCTACTCCAAAGAATCGATTAAACTGGTTCTGTAAATGAGAGGTAACACATATGAACAAAGACATTCTCGCTAAACTCCTTGCCACTGAGAACATCACAGTGGTTCATGAGAACGCACCAACAGCATCTTTCAATGTGAAAGATCGAGTGCTGACTCTGCCATTGTGGGATGATCTCACTGGCGACAACTACGATCACTTCATCGGTCACGAGGTTGGACACGCACTCTACACTCCAGAAGACGGTTGGCACGATGCTGTGTGTGACCGTGGTCGTGCGTACAAGTCTTTCCTTAATGTGATCGAAGATGCTCGCATCGAGCGTATGATTCAGAACAAGTACCCCGGTCTGCGTCGAAACTTCATCAAGAGTTATCGCAAACTGTTTGCTGATGGTTTCTTTGGTGCGAACCTTGACGAGATCAATGAGTTTGATTTGATTGATCGAATAAATACTTACTTCAAGTTGGGTGAAACTTGTGGTGTTCGCATCGAGAAAGACGAGATGCAGTGGATCAATGAGATTCGCGAGTGTACGACTTGGGAACAAGTGGTAGACATTGCTGATCGTCTCTTTGCTCAAGAGAAAGCAAAGAAAGAAGAAGAGCGCGAGCAACAAGAGCAAGAACAACAGCAAATGCGCGATGAAGGTCAAGATCAAACCGAAGAGGTTGAGACTGATGGATTCGGTCAAAACGATTGGGAGATGGATAACGATGGTGATGAGGAGCAGGAAGGCAACGAGTCGCAAAGCACAGACACTGGCGAAGATGCCGATGAAGAAGAGGATGGGACTGATCCTTCTGATGAAGACGGTGAAGGCGAGGAAGAAGATGATGGAGAATCTTCAGAACTGACTGATGGTGAGTTAGACAACTACTCTGATGAACCAATCTCTAAGACTGAAGAAGCACTACACTCTAACATTCGCAAAGAGTTTGGTAACGATGAGAACACCAAGGCATACAATCTGCGTTTGAACATGAACAAGGTTGATGATCTGATCATCGGTTACAAGAAGGTAATGACATTCGGTGACAATCCAAGCGGATACGGTGAGACTAAACCACACCTCGCAAACTACGGTGAGAAGTTGTGGAGCGAGTTTCAGCGCGACAACAAGAAGACTGTGAACTACATGGTCAAAGAGTTTGAGATGAAAAAGAAGGCATCTGAGTATGCTCGCACGACTCTCGCAAAGACTGGTGTGATCTGTCCAGTGAAGATGAACAACTACAAGTTCTCTGACGACATCTTCCGCAAGATGTCTGTGACTCCAGAAGGTAAGAACCACGGCATGGTGCTTTACCTCGATTGGTCTGGTTCAATGCACAAGCACATGAAACCTACGATTGATCAGTTGTTGAACCTCGTGATGTTCTGTCGTCAAGTCAACATCCCATACCGTGTGTATGCGTTCTCTGATCGGTTTAGTACCTCTGCTGATGCAACTCCTAATCGAGAAGTCAACGATGTTGAAGTCAATACACTCCAGTACAAGTGTGGATTCAAGTTGATGGAGTTCTTCAACAATCGGATGAGTCGTGGTGAGTTCACCAAGATGGCACAGATGCTTTTGGCAATCGGTCAGAACTACAGCAAGGATGTGTCATACTACTTGCCTTGGGAGTTCTACTTAGGCGGTACGCCACTTGATGATGCAATCATGGCAGGTATCCAGATTCACAAAGAGTTCAAGAAGACAAACCGTCTCGACATCGTGAACACTGTATTCTTGACAGATGGTGACTCACACCCGATTGAAGCAAAGATTGTTTCATTCAGTGGAAGCATTCGCAGTAATGTCGCAATCTGGCATCTTGGTGTAAAGTACAACATCGTCAAGTTCATTGACCCAGTGACTAAGAAGCAGTACCGTCTGCAAGAGCGCAACGGTTACACTAAGGCATTGCTTGAGATGTTCCGCGATCACACTGGATCAAACGCGATTGGATACCGCATCCTTCCACAGAACAAGCGTTCGTTGATGTCTGATCTGCGTAGTGCAGGATTGTCCTTTGAGCAAGTATCTAAACTAAACGAAGATCTCAAGAAGAACAAGTTCACCACGATTCCAAACTGTGGGTATGACAAGTTCTTTGCGCTCCAAGGCGGTAAGAACCTTGAGACTTCAAATGGCGCGATTGAGGTTGCGGATGATGCCAAGGTTGGCGCGATTCGCCAAGCATTCAAGAAAGCAAATGCAGGTCGCAAGACTTCACGAGTGTTATTGTCATCATTTATCGAAATGGTGGCATAGATAGAAAAATACCATTGTACAGGTAGTGTCGAATATGAGACACTACCTATGTTGATTGAGAGAGGAAATATATTATGAATTTGAATCGTCCACAAACTGCCTTGATCGAGGCAATCAATGAGAAGTTCGGTACTACGGCAACCAAGGCACAGATCGTTGATCTCTGCGAAGAGAAAGGTTTCCGCAAACCATCCTTCATTTTCAATAACAAAGACATGCGCGTTGGGCGCGGTCTTTACGAAGTTCCGATGCTTCTGAAGTTTGCTCCTCGTGTTGAGGAAGCACCAGTCGCAAATACTTCTGCGACTCTGACTGCTGAGTTCGATGGGTTCAAAGAGAACCTCGTACCTGAGAATGATCCTCTGTTCGTTCCATTCGGCAACTACAAGACTGTTGAGAAGATCATCAAGTCTGGCATGTTCTATCCAGTGTATGTGACTGGTCTGAGTGGTAACGGTAAGACTTTCTCTGTTGAGCAAGCATGTGCCAAGACTCGTCGCGAAGTGATCCGTGTGAACTTCACACTTGAGACTGACGAAGATGACTTGATCGGTGGTTTCCGACTCGTCAATGGTGAGACCAAGTTCTTCAAAGGTCCGGTGATTGCCGCAATGGAGAAGGGTGCAGTCCTACTCCTCGACGAGATTGATCTTGCAAACCCTGCGAAGATTATGTGTCTTCAGTCAATCCTTGAAGGTAAGGGATACTTCATCAAGAAGACTGGTGAGTTCATTAAACCTGCTGACGGTTTCACAGTTGTCGCAACTGGTAACACCAAGGGTAAGGGTTCAGAAGATGGACGATTCATCGGCACTAACGTGATGAACGAGGCATTCCTTGAGCGTTTCCCAATCACTTGTGAGCAAGACTATCCAACACCTGCAATCGAGAAGAAGATTCTCGGCAAAGTGTTTGCTGACCTTGATGTCACCGACACTGAGTATTGTGAGAAGTTGGTCGATTGGGCAGACATCATTCGTAAGACTTTCTACGATGGTGGGGTTGATGAGGTGATCTCAACTCGTCGTCTGGTTCACATTGCCAAGGCATACAGCATCTTTGAAGATCGTATGACTGCCATTGACATGTGTATCAATCGTTTCGATGACGACACCAAGCAATCGTTCCGCGAACTCTACGCGAAGATCGATGCAGGTGTTATGACGAGCGATGAAGAAGTTACTGATCCAGTTCCTTTCTAAGGAGATGTTATGAAAAGTAGAAATGAAACACCAAGGAAACGAGGAATGGGGGGAATCGGTTGGAGAAAAGAACTCCATATGAGACCCCAACCCGAAATCATTGAAGATGAACTCACTCGTCAGAGAGAATGGAAAGCGAATCTTCAAGAAAGACATGATCGATTAGTGGAATTAAATGCTCCACAAGTGCTTATTGATGAGATTGCAGAGTTACTAACAAAGACTCTTGCAGAAGCAAACTATGAAACAAAACTTGAGAATGAAAAGTTCAATGAATTGAAACTTCAATATAAAAAAGATAATCCTGCTGACCCAGAAGTAGTTGAGTCTATCTATAAACACTTTGATTTGTTTATGGAGGATTATAAAGATGATTCAGAAGTTCTTTATGAAGAGTTGAGTACAGAACATCGATTTTATGAAGGTTGGTTTTGGGGCGATATTGCACCATTCACAAATTCCAAATACTACGATAGAAAACTATCTGAAGATGATGAAAGGTTTGGGAGGTACGATGCAGTTTTCGGTCTCTGTAATATTAAAATAAGAAACCGACTAAGAAAACTTGGATTTGATTTGT
>JGI11772J19994_1000009_pt1 | contig 43599 bp, 65 predicted proteins | sample Etolagsurwater0m_FD_19994 | JGI IMG/M metagenome (IMG submission 19994) | reverse complement strand
AAAAGAATATACCCCACCCGAGCCAAGTATATCATGCTCAGTTGCTGCGCAGCGAGTTACACTTGGCTTCTATACATACAACTCAAACCCATTGCTCTGATCGGCATTGCAGCGTTCATGCTGTTCTGGCTATTTTGGGCATGGCGTTATCCAGGTTCGCACGAAGAGTATGATCGCCGAGTAGCGCAAGGAGAAAAAATCGGATGGCTAAAGTGAAGACTTGCGCGCACTGCGGTAAGAAGTTTAGGGTTGTCATTGACCACCCGTCTGTGTTATACTGTTCGTATGAGTGCGGCAAGAAGGCAACGGGCGCCTAAACTAAGAGGTAATATGTAATGAGTGATTTTACTGAGAAGTATTTTGATAACTTGCTTGAACTGTGCAAGTACTGGATGATTGGCTTTGGTATGCTTACATATCCGCTTTGGATCATCAAAGCAGTCTCTCTATCTGACTGGGTTACTGTTGGTCTTATGGCGTTCACACCGGTGATGGTCGCGGCCTTCGCCTTTATCATGACTTTTCAACGTTACAAGGATCAGCAAAAAGGTTAAAAAATGTATACAAGAGAAATAATGGTTTCGACCGACTTTCCTGAGTTCGATAAACTTTTCGATGCCTCTTATCCAAGTATCGAAACAGACACTTATGATTGGAACTATATGCCGTTTCCAGTTGGCGCAACATATGAAGATAAGAAGCAAGCGTTTCGTACACTAGCACAAGAATACATGGATAACCCGCTGGGGCGAGGGCTTCTTTGGAGAAAGAACGGAAAGGCGATTAACTTCTCTGTTGGTGTTGCTGACACTGGCAGACCAACTCATCTGAAATGGTTGTATGGTTTGTACGGTCCTGATTCGAACGGCTCTATGTCTTGGACTCATGATCCAGAATACCACACGACTAACATCGACTACTTTATCAATGTTTTGAAATTGACTAGTCATGAAATGCAGTGTTTAAAAGACTCCCCTATTCATAAACACTTTTTGTATCTTCAAGACACCGAAGCGCATAAAGTGATCACTGTAATAGAAGCAGGCGATGCGTCACAAGATCCGATTTATGGGCCAGATGGCTTTCAGCATTCAGACCCAGCCCTTGTTGCACTTGTAAAAAACACTGTCAGAGTTGTGCATACATATCCGTCGATTGATCCTGTTCTTGACAGTGCAACACCTCCACTTTTCTAAGAGCATTTTCATTTCAAAGGCGCCTTCGGGCGCCTTTTTTTTTATTTCTTATAAATAATTGAAACATTGTTTGTGTATCAAAGGCGTTCATCGATAAATGGCTAATTTGTCGGGAAGAGAAATCTACAAATATCAGTTTCGTGTTGAAGTCTTTATTCAAAAGTACGAGACGAAATCTCCGTTTGAATTAGTAAGCGGAAAGAAGATCGAACTTGTAAAAGACAATAATGTTATTAAAGCATTAAAAGAACAGAGAATAGTTTCAACCTTAAATTTGTTGGGTGTTGATGGTAATACATATAAGTTTAAAGACTTACTGAAATCTAGTGAGTTTGGGGGTAAAGGCGCTGGTGGTTCGACGATTAAGGAAGATCGTGAACTTATGTCTTTACGCGATCAGTTAGAAGCGATAAAAAAAGAAATTAAAAGTGTGACAGTGCCTATTCAAATTGGAAATAAAACATATCATGCAGAAGGTGCTGAGTCAACACCAGGAACACCAAAGTCGGACTTTCACTTGTTGGACAAAGACGGTAAAGAAATAGTTTGGATATCACACAAAGACGGTAGTCGCCCAAACGACTTTCAACAATGGGGCGGTATATCAGAAAGAAAAGAACCTAAAATATTTAAACATCGTGAAACGCAGAAGTTCATTAACGATCTAAAAGAAATGTATCCCGACGGTTTGCCAAGAGCAACTTCGCTGTACAGAAAAATTGAAGACAAGAATTTGAAAATGTTGTCTGTGTATGGTAATGAATACGGTGGGCGATTGAGTAGACAGAACTGTACGATACTGATTCAGGGGCCTGTAAAATTAGTAAAGAAAAACAAAGTGTATGTTTTCGAATCAAATCACATACACGCAAATGGAGAGTCTGTAGACTCAGGTGGTTTTGAACCAGTTTTCATGGCAATCTACAAAGGCGATCGAAGTGACGCTGGTGTAAAAGGGACTCGTATCGTAATCATGCCCATTCAAGGGCGTAAAGCGAAACAATTTACTAAAGACAAGATGGTAATCTAATGAGTGATAATAAGACAACCCTTGCTGATTTTTTCAAAGCAATTGCTGAAGAAAAAAGGAGGTTAAGCCGATTATGTTTGATTCTTTTCAACAGTTCATAACAGAACAAAAAAATACTCATATGACACATATTGAGGATAAAGTTCTGTACGGCGGTGTTAACGGGACTCGTCAAGCAATTCTTGCTTTGCGTGAGTTGCGTGACATGCTAGCAGGTAGTAAACAGAGCAAAGTGTCTGTGAAGTGGGACGGAGCACCCGCCATCTTCGCAGGCACTGACCCTCGTGACGGTAAGTTCTTTGTAGCAAAGAAAGGCATCTTCAATAAGAATCCCAAAGTCTATAAGACAGCCGCAGAAATTGACGCAGACACTTCGGGTGATCTTGCAACTAAACTGAAAGACGCTTTGACTTATCTTCCTGAACTTGGTATTAAGGGAGTGATTCAGGGTGATTTTCTTTTTGGAAAAGGCGATCTTGCAAAAAAAAAGATCGACGGTAACACATATGTTACTTTCCATCCAAATACCATTGTATATGCAGTGCCTGTAGATCAAGCAAAAGATATTCTTCAAGCAAAGATCGGTATTGTATGGCACACTACATATACTGGTAACACTTTCGAAACTATGAAGGCTTCGTATGGTGTGAATGTAAGACAACTTAAAGCTAGCAAAAATGTATGGTCGCAGGATGCAATGCTTCGCAATGTTCAGAATGCGACTTTGACTAAAAGTGAAACGGAGACAGTAAATGAATATCTTTCGCAAATTGGTAAACTTTTTAACTCCATCAGTGGCACAACCCTCAGAGCCCTTGAAGGAAATCCAACCCTCGCCCAGCACATTGAGCAATACAACAACACCTTCGTCCGTGCCGGCACCGTCATTGGAAACTCCCAAGCCCACACCACAAAGCTCGTCCGCTGGATCAAAAACAAGTACAAAGCCGAAATCGACAAGCGCAAAACCGCGAGCGGCAAAGCCACGCAGCAGAAAAAGCTCGACGACCTCCTCTCGTTCTTCTCAGAGGAAAACAAAGCAAACCTCGTAAAAATGTTTGAGTTGCAAAAATTAATTGTTCTTGTCAAACTAAAACTTATAAATAAATTAAACCAGTTGAGTAATCTTGAAACTTTTGTTAAAACACGCAAGGGTTTCAAGGTTACTGGGCAAGAAGGTTATGTGGCTATTGACACACTTGGTGGTGACGCGGTGAAACTTGTTGATCGTATGGAGTTTTCATACAACAACTTTTCACCTGATATTTTGAAGGGATGGGATAAACCAACGAGAAACTAGTATGCTAAGTTTTAAAGATTTTTTAACTGTTGATTATACTCCTGGTATGCCAGAAGAAATCTCTTATGCTGCTATGAAGCGTAAGCGAGGGCGTATTGGAGAAGAAGCAGAGCAGACAGACGAAGCGCTTAACTTTGCGCAGCGTCGCCAGCGCGCTCGTATCATGAAGAAGTATAAGACCAAGATTGCCATGGGGCGCAAGAAGGCTATGCGTCGCACTGCGGACACTGGTCGTATTAACAAGCGCGCAAGAAAGCAAGCAATTAATCAAATGTTTCTCAAACTGTCTAAGGGTGTACCTCGTGATGAACTACCAGCGTCTCGCCGTCAAGAAATTGAAAAGCGTCTTGAGAAGCTAAAGCCTCGTATTGAAAAGATTGCTCGTAAGCTGATGCCTCAGGTGCGTAAGAGAGAAAGAGAACGCAAGCAGAGTGCGCAGAGTCAGAAATGAGCTTTCCATCATTTAAACAATATCTCGTAGAAGAACAGCGAGAGGTATTCTTCACCTTTGGGCGAATGAATCCTCCGACGATTGGTCATGGCAAACTAATGTCTGTTCTTGCCACTAAAGCAGGCAAGAACCCTTACAAAGTTTATCTTTCTCAGTCTTTTGATCCCAAAAAGAATCCGCTCACATATGAGCAGAAAATCAAGCATGTGCGTAAGATGTTTCCCAAGCATGCGCGCAATGTTATTCTGAATAAGAAACTGCGCAATGTTTTTGAAGTAGCATCTGCGCTATACGATCAAGGCTTCAACAAAATTACTATGGTTGTTGGTGCTGATCGTGTCACCGAGTTTAAGACTCTTCTAGAGAAATACAATGGCGAAAAAGGTCGTCATGGTTTCTATAATTTCGAAAAAATTAATGTCGTCTCTGCGGGTGATCGTGATCCTGATGCAGAAGGCGTCGAAGGCATGTCCGCATCGAAACAGCGCGAGAACGCGAAGAATAATGACTTTACCACATTCTCGCAAGGCGTGCCTAACACCATGTCGAACAAAGACGCAAAGCGTTTGTTCAATGATGTACGCGCGGGCATGGGGCTGAAAGAAATGACCCAGTTCAAGAATCACATTGAACTAGAGCCTGTGTCTGAGACTCGTGAGAAGTTTGTTGAAGGTGAGTTGTTTAATGAAGGCGATAATGTTATAATAAAGAAAACTGGCGAGACTGGTTATATTCATCGTCTCGGCACCAACTATGTCATCATTGCACTAGAAGAAGGAAATATTTCGCGTCAGTGGATTGATGATGTAGAACTAGACGAAGCAGGTTATGGCGGCAGTGGTATTCTGCGTGATATCGCACCTGCACTAGATCGATTCCTTGACAAGACCATCAACCGCAAGCAGTATGAGCGAGCGGTTCGTATGTTCCTTGATCTTCGCAAAAAGAATCCAAACGATGCGAGAAAAAATCTTGTCAAAGCAGCGCGGATCACAAACACAGATGTTCGCACACTTGACAAACTNTTNCGNAATCTAGTTAAGAAAGGTAAGATGCCTAAGCATCTACTCAACTACGAGCCTACATTTGTCGAAGAAGTTTCAAAAGAAAAGATCAATGCTCAGCCCAAGAAGCACACTGATCGCTGGTATAAAGATCAGCCTGAATGGGGTACTCCCGAGGCATCAAGAAAAGCAAAGAGCAAAGTTCCTGGTCAAGAAACTGCGCATGTCCACACCAAGTCTCCTATGAACGAAGATGAACTTGACAGTGCAATGCAGCGCATTCGAATAGACAAGCAGCAAGATCGTGAAGCAGAGCGCAGAGATCGCGAAAGAAGAGAGCGAGACTATGATCGTATTCTTGATCGCGCAAGGCTCGCTCGTGCAAGACGCAAAAACCGTCAGACAACACCAAAAGTATAAATACAATTATAACTTAGCAGGAGATTTTCTTTAGTGAAAACTTTTAAAGACCTTTCTGAAAAATTGAAAAAAGACAAGGACGATCCCTGCTGGAAGGGATATGTTCAGGTGGGCATGAAAAAGAAAGATGGCAAAGAAGTGCCTAACTGTGTGCCCAAAGAAGGCGTAGAAGAAGAAAAAGATACGCACAAGACGAAAGATGGGCGTACTGCTAAGAAAGGTCTTTGGTACAACATCAATCAAAAGAAGAAGCGCGGCGAAGCCCCTGCTAAGAAGGGTGATCCTGATTATCCCAAAACATTAAACATCGAATCTATTGAAGAAAAGGCTGTGTCGAAAGCACAGCAGCGTTTCATGGGTATGGTGCGCGCTAAGCAGAAGGGTGAAATGGACGACGCGTCTCCTGAAGTTGCTAAGGCTGCTGCATCTATGAGCAAGAAAGATGTAAAAGACTTTGCGAAGACTAAGCACAAAGGTCTGCCTGCTAAGAAAGAATCTGTAGAAGAAGCATTTTCTCCAAAAGAAGTTAAAATGGCTGTTGGTATTGCTTCTGATCCTCGCTACAAAAAAGGAAACTATACTGGTGCTGTTGAGAAAATTGAAAAGATTAAAAAAGGTCTTTCTAATCATTCTCAAGTGGCAGCAGTTCTCAAGCGCCAAAACGAAAATGTTAATGAAGCAAAAGTATCTGTTGGTGATCGCGTTACTCTTAAGCCTAACAAGAGTGTTCTTGATCGTTCTCTCATCGGTAAAGCAGGCGTAATCACAAACATGCTTGACGGTGAAGCAATGGTTAAGTTTGCAAATGGTCGAACAATTGCAGTTTCACCAAGCCATCTAACAGTCAATGAAGAATCTATGAACTTCTTTCAATTCCGTGAAGCACTCAAAGAAGCGAAGGGTTCTAACTATCAAATTTATCACAAGACTTACAGCGCTGCTGTTCAACATGCTGTCAATCATGTCTTTGATAAGATGGGTTACGAAGTCGACTCGCAAGACTTTTTCAATAAGGTCTCAAGCGGACCTCGTAAACCATCACCGGGTAAGACCAACTCTTTCAGCATTGACCTGTTCGATAAAAGAACTGCAAAGCCTGTTCGTCAAAAACTTCACATGCAAGTTTATGGCATGGACAGTGGTAAATACGAACTGAACATGTATGTGGCATAATGAAAACATTTAAATCTATTAGAGAACAGCGCGATAACGAAATGGAAAAGGCTGAGATGGCTGAGCAGCAACTCCATTTCATTTGCTATGCCGTAGACGAAATTCTTGAGTATGTTCAAGAAGGCGGTGAAATCGAAGAGTGGTATCAGAACAAACTGAGTAAAGTACACAGCGATGTAGAAGGGCTTTACTCTTATGTGCAAGGCGAAAAGCATCGTATGAAAAATGACGATGAAGACGATGACGACGATATGGTGCCTGGAATGTATCGATGAAAAAATTTAGCGACCACAGAGCAGACGAAATCGATTGCGCTTGCGAATCAATGTATGAAGAATTGGTTTTCGAAGCAGCAGAGTATCAGGGTAAGAAAGTTACGCTGAACAATCCGTTTCGTACACCTGGTGGTCCTAAAAAGTTTTCTGTCTATGTCAAGAACGACAAGGGCAATGTAGTAAAAGTAAACTTCGGCGATCCTAATATGGAAATTAAGCGCGACGATCCCGGTAGAAGAAAGAATTTTAGAGCTAGGCACAACTGCGACAATCCTGGCCCTAAATGGAAAGCAAGGTATTGGTCTTGCTATCAATGGCGAAGCGGCGCCAAAGTAGACAACTAAATCGGATGGAGCGATTGACGCATGGCAACACGAGAAACACAGTCGGCGCGACTAGATCGCATCGAAGGCAAAATCGACAAAATGACGGACGCAATCATTCAACTTGCAAAGGTTGAAGAGAAGATTGCTGATCTAGAAGAGCGTCGAGAAGAGCAGCACGAGAGACTAAATAGATTATCAGGTAAAATCGATAACATCGAAAACAGTGTGACTTCTCTTGTCGAAAAAGTTGCTGTCAATCAAAAGATTAGTTGGCTTGTGATCGGTGTATGTGTCGCCGCCCTTGCTGCCCAGTTTGGCATTTCAGTTTAAACGGAGAAAACAATGAACTCTGAATACATCAAAAAAATTCAATCGCTTTGGCTAGAAGTGGTTGAAGGCAAAAAGAAGCTTGATCCTGTCGATTCGAAGGCTCTCAAGAAAGATTATGATGATCGTAAAGACAAAGACCTCGACAATGATGGCGACACGGATTCTTCTGACGAGTATCTTCACAATCGTCGTAAGACCATTGCCAAGGCGATGAAGAAAGAAGATACTGATCTTGAAGAAGCCACTGGCAAAGACATTGCTGCTAAGATGATGCGCAGCAAAACAATGAAGCCTTTTGCATCTAAAGTCGCTAAGATGGCTAAAGTTTCTGCTGGTGACCTTGAGAAAATGCTTCCTGATTATGTTTCGGGCGGTGAGATTCGCAAACTGTTTGAAGAGTCTGTAAACGAAGAAGTCTGGAAAGAAATTGAGACTTATGCTAAGAAGCATGGCGGCATTGACAAAAACGATATGATGAAAGTCGCAATGATGCTCAAGAAGGGTGACCGTAAAGGCGCTGTCAAGTATGCTCGTGGTCTAGACACTGATCCTCGCGATTGGCTTCTAGACAAAATGGACGAAGCTGTTGAACTTGATGAAGTCTCTGCCAAACTCGCTCGTAAGGCTGCTGCGTCAAGCGCAGCAAAAAGTTTTGAATACGGCAGTTCTGCGTATGGCCCTGGTTCTGACAAAGAGACTGATCGCCTAGACAAGAAGGCTGATAAAGCCCGCGCTCACGTTCAGAAGCGTCAAGGTGATAAAGGTGTCAAGAAAGTCGATAGAATGACTGGTAAACTGATCTATGGTAGAAACGAATCTGTAAACCTTGACGACCTGATTGATAACTTGAGCGAAGAACAACTTGACGAAATCTCTGCAAAGCTCGCTCGTAAAGCGGCTGCTGCTAGTCAAGCAAAAAGTTTTGAATACGGCAGTTCTGCATACGGTCCCGGCGCTGACAAAGAGACGGATCGTCTAGACAAGAAGGCTGACAAGGCTAGAGCGCATGTCCAGAAGCGTCAGGGCGACAAAGGCGTTAAAAAGGTCGACAGAATGACTGGTAAACTGATCTATGGTAGAAACGAAGCAGTTGATATCTCCACCAAATCTGTAGATAAAGCACTGTCTCATGACTGCGCTAAGCATGTTGCTTCTGAGCAATGGGGCTTTGGTGAGTGCATCCCTGGTCAGCACACTCTAGTCGAGCAATCCGACGGTACTGCAATCGTGACTCACTACGATGTGATGTTTGAGCATGGTGTTGAGTTTGATGTGCCTGTCGAGGATCTGACCATTCTTGTGTCTGAGTCTCACAAGCACACTGCTAAGAAGATGAAAGAAGGCGATATGTCGAAAGACAAGGCTAGTCACGATACTGGCGGTTTTAGAATCTCTAATCAAGATGCTCAAGCAGCAAAGAAGCGCCTTGCTGATCGTCTGAAGCAGCGTCGTATGAAGAAAGAAGGCGTTGAAGAAGGCAAGACTTACGGTGAGCGTACTAAAGGTGCTGCTAAGGCAGAGACCATGAAAGATAAGTTCAAGGGCAAAGCAGCACTAGACATGGCGAAAGATGCGAACATGGACAACCCTGAACTTGCGGCTGATGATGCAAAGGGGCATGAAGATGCAACCAAAGCAGGTCGTGCAGTGAAAGGTCAAGCACCTATGCGCCCTGGTGAAACTCGCGTCGGCGATAAGAACATCGTAAACCCCGTTAAGGGTGCAGTAACCCGCACTACAGGTAAGGAGGGATAAATGAAAGAGATTCGTACGCCTCACTGGGCTCCAGCAGGGACATACCCAACCGAAAGAGGTTGGGTCACCCCTTGGGGCGAAGTGATTAAAAAGCAGAAGTTTACTGCTGAACAGATTGCTCACTGGCACGGCAACACTGCTCTGCCTAAGCAAACACTCCATGAAGCACCGGTCATTGAAACAGTAATTGAAAAAGAAGTTGAACACTTTCACTATGGAGACGATGAAGACCTAGAACCTGAAGAGGTCTAATCATGGCAGAAGAAGAAAAAAAAGAGAAGGGCTATCATCCCGCAGACACAAACGGTGATGGTCATGTGTCTGAAGAAGAACACCGCATGTATATGGAGTTTAAGCGAAAAGAACTGGAGGATGCTGATGCGATGCGCGATGCGCAAAGAAATATGACATGGTTTGCGTTGTTTGGTTTGTTACTATATCCTTTTGCTGTTGTACTTGCAGACTGGATTGGGCTTGACAAAGCCTCTGAAATTCTAGGAGACATGGCTGCTACATACTTTGTTTCTGTTGCTGCTATTGTTGCTGCATTCTTTGGTGGGCAAGCGTACTCTGCTAAAAAGTAAAGTAGTTTGACCTAAGAAACCCGTCGAGCAATCGGCGGGTTTTTTTATAAATACAGAAAATATCTATTTGTTATAGGGACCATGATGCTTTTATTTGATGAACTTAATGAAGATACTTTTCTTCTGTATGCAGCGCGAAGTTATTATAATCCCACTTGTATTGATGCAGAAGAATTCTACGAAGATGTTAATCGCTTCAAGTATCTCAAACGGCTTGTCAAACGATACGAAGACGGCGGGAAGCTTTCTGTTAATCTCATACTAAATCATCTGGTTGTAATCTTTAATGTTTTTGGTATTGACACGGGATTGAGGATGTTAGAATATAAAGTATTTACTGAAGAAAATCTACCAATTCTCAAGCCCTTTCTCATATATTTGAACGTAATACCAAACGATAAATATACAGGCACAGCAATGGACGAAACTGTTGTTGAAGAACTGAGGAACATATAGTGTCATTAGCATCAAGAGCAGGCGATCTTTATTATTCTTTTCGTTTTGTAAAACTTCTCACAACACCGTGGGAAGAAACTGACGCATACAAGCTTGGTATTATCGATGAAAATGGCAAGCGTGTCAAAGCTGTTAAGCTTGATAATGACGAAAAGAAATCCGCATACACAACTTTCATTCGTTTAGTCTTCAACATCAAAAGACTGCTAGAGAAAGTTCCTGGTGGTAAAAGCACTCTAGCGTCTTATGCAGCAGCGCTGTTTCTTCTCAAAGAGAAATATTCTTTGAGTGATGCAACCGTTCACAAAATTTTAAAGCAATCAAACATCGATCCTCTTGATTTTCTTGAAGAAGGTTGTTACTGGTACGTTCTGGAGAGCAAGCAGTTGTCGCCTGGCATTTATCGTCTACGCGAAGAGCGTATTACAAATCTAGAAGAAATGACTTTATCAAAAGATCAGATTCGCGTCGAAGATGGCGCATATCCTGTTGGTTCAATTCTCGGTTTAGATATATATCAAGTGACTCATTTAAATACGAATCAACCAATGTATGTCACAGTGGGAGAGCTTTACAAGTGAAATCGTTCAAGCAATTTGTTGAAGAGCCTACAATGACTACAGGTCCTGGCATTGCTGGTACTTCGAAAAACGATCCCGCAGACTGGATGTACGGCAAGAAGAAGAAGCGTCGACCCCTCACCAGACGCTATATTGAAATCAACGGCAAGTTCAAAAAGCAGCAAAAATGATTCGTTTGCTGCCCGTTCTGCTATTGTCAGGATGTGCAGTTGCATGGTCGCCTGATATGATTCGCGACGAACAGCCCGACGAAACTTTTCTATATACATTAAGCATTACGGGAACATATCCCAAGAAACAATTTATGAATGCGCAAGAAAGAGCAGCGTATACACAACTGCCTCCGCATGCGCAAGATAATATGATGAAGTATTATAAACAAAGAGAGAAAGACAGAGAGCGGTCGTCTGAATTACTTAATTGCTGGTTAAAAATACCACCGAATTTGGAGTGTTAAATTATGTTTGCGTTTATTAAGATGTTGCCTTTGATTCTTTTGCTTGGTGGAGGCGCATATGCCTATCATACAACCAAAGTGAGTGAGTTGTCAAGTGTCATTTCACAAAAAGAAGCAGCAATCACCATTCTAGAAACAAATCAAGAAAAGTTGCTTGAAGCAGAAGCGAAGAATCGCAAAGCTCTTGAGACGATGCAGGCTGATCTAGAGAAGCAGCGTCAAGCATTCACTAATCTTTCTACCCAACATGCTCAACTTGCAAAAGAGCGTGATGAGTACATGTCTGTCTTTCGTAAACACGATCTGACTAAGCTTGCTAGACTCAAGCCAGGTCTAATCGAACCCCGTATTAATAAAGGCACTGAAGCAGTATTTCGACAAGTAGAACAAGATAGCCGTGAAGTAGACCAAGCTGATGATGAAGTGGAGGTTGCAAATGAAGAAGGTTAGTGTTATACTGCTCGCGTTGATTTTGTCTGGATGTTCTACATTCGGGCTGCCTAAGTTCGGTTTTGGTAAAAAGCCTGAACCCGAGCCTCTCCCCCCTAAGATTGTGACAGTGACTGAGACTGTGCCTCTGCGCATCTATCAGCCACCGCTACCTCAAGAAATCGCTCTTGAGAATGTGAAGTTCTTTGTGATTACTAAAGACAACTTAGAAGAACAAACTGCAAAGATTGAGAAAATTCTGGGTGGTGACTTGGTAGTGTTCGCTCTGACACCTCAGAGCTATGAGAACATGGCGTTTAATCTGCAAGAGATTCGTCGCTATGTTCGCCAGCAGAAAGAGATTATTCTATACTACCGCGAAGCAACAACTGGTGATGAAGGCACTGACGCTGATGACTGGCTTGAAAAGAACAAAGAAGTAGTAGAAGAACAGCAAAAGCCTAATTGATCTTACACTAGATATAGTGTATCATAAATGATTCATAACACTATAAAATGATCCATATGTGGATCATTAGTACCCTTTACGCTTAAAAAAGAGAGAAACGAATGTCAGTCACAATCGATTTATCGCGGGACGAATTGCTAGAAGATTACGCGGTAGGAATGCTTAAAGATTTTTATCTGAACGAATATGAAAACTCACCACAAGAAGCATATGCTCGCGCTGCAAAGGCATGGGCAACATACAAAGACGAAATGGATGTGCAACTGGCTAAAAGACTTTACGAGTATGTTTCGAAAAAGTGGTTCATGTTCGCATCGCCTGTTTTGTCGAATGCACCCAACGGGCACGGCAAGGGCAAGGGAATGCCTATCTCGTGTTTTCTCACTTATGTGCCTGATACACTTGAAGGATTAATTGATCACTCTAGTGAACTGCGATGGCTTTCCGTGCTTGGTGGCGGCGTAGGCGGTCACTGGAGCGATGTTCGTACTGTATCTGACATTGCGCCTGGTCCAATTCCGTTTCTGCACACTGTAGACGCTGACATGATTGCGTATCGTCAAGGCAAGACTCGCAAGGGTTCTTATGCTGCGTACATGGATGTCTCTCATCCTGATATCGTAGAGTTTCTGAATATGCGTATTCCTACAGGCGATGTGCAACGCAAAGCGTTGAATTTGCACAACGCCATCAACATCACTAATGAGTTTATGCAAGCAGTTGTTAGCAACAGCGATTTTGATTTAAGAGATCCAAAAGACGATGCAATCAAAGAAACGATCAATGCTCGTAAACTGTGGGAGCGTATTCTTGAGATTCGTTTTCGTACTGGCGAACCTTATCTAAACTTTATCGATACCGCAAACGATGCGCTACCTCAAAATCTCAAAGACCTTGGGCTTAAGATTCACGGTTCGAATCTTTGCAATGAGATTCACTTGCCAACTTCGGCTGACAGAACTGCTGTGTGCTGCTTGTCTTCTCTCAATCTAGAGTATTATGATGAATGGAAAGATACGAATATTGTGCGTGATCTTATTCGCATGCTTGACAATGTCCTGCAGTACTTTATCGACAACGCACCTGATTCTATCTCAAGGGCTAAGTACTCGGCTGAACGAGAAAGATCCATTGGCTTGGGCGCTATGGGATTCCACTCTCTCTTACAGAAACATGGAGTCGCATGGGAAAGTGAAACTGCGAAAGAGATCAATACGGTTGTCTTTGAGCGTATCTCCAGCCAAGCAAACGAAGAGACTAGACTTCTCGCGCAAGAGCGAGGCGAATATCCTGACGGAGTGGGCACCGGTCGACGCAACGCACATTTGCTCGCTATCGCCCCAAATGCGTCCAGTGGTGTTATCTTGTCCACCTCGCCATCCATTGAGCCTATCAAAGCATGCGCATACACACACCGTACTCGCGCCGGTTCATTCTTGGTGAAGAATAAGTATCTTGATAAACTGCTGACCGAGAAGGGCGAGAATAACGAATCAAACTGGACTTCAATCATCACCAACAAGGGTTCTGTTCAGCACCTGCCATTTTTGACTGAAGGTGAGAAAGCCATCTTCAAGACCGCACAAGAACTTGATCAAACCTGGGTTGTGCAACATGCTGCGGATCGTCAAAAGTATATCTGCCAAGGGCAATCTGTGAATCTATTCTTTCCCGCTGGTGCACCAAAATCGTATGTAAATAAAGTTCATATCAAGGCATGGAAAGAAGGGCTCAAGGGTCTGTATTATCTGCGCACCGAAGCCAAGTCTCGCGCAGAAAATGTGTCTGAGAAAGTCGAGCGCGTAGCACTGCAAGACGACAAAAGAAATATTGTCTATAGCAAAAAGAACTGCCCGTTCTGTGCAATGGCGATGGAAGAACTGAAGTTGCGTGGTATTCCATTCGACAAAATTGATCTAGAAGAAATTGGCAAGACCGCAGCAGAAGTGACTGGAAGAAAAGTGAGTACTGTTCCTCAAATTTATATTGGGGGTAATTATATTGGTGGTTATGAAGACCTTATGGCGTTTCTAAATAACGCACCTGTCGAAGAATCTGATGAATGCAAGGCTTGTGAGGGCTAAACTATGAAATACTATATTATTGAACCAAAATTCAAGAAGTCGCTTGTCGAAGGCGAATGGTACGAGCGCGAAGACGGTGCTAGGATTCTAGTACAAACTCTTTGGAGAGGCGGGTCGTTTAAACTGTCCGTGCCTGAAACTGAGAGTGAAATGAAAGAACTTCTTGGCGACTCATACGACGAGGATGATGTCGAGTACTATACTTGGCTTCCTGAAGAAGACGATGATTATATCGAACTAGATGATTATCAGTTTGAAATGCTTTCGACTTGGGATGGCTGCTCAGAAGACTACGAAATTTTTAAAGTTGAAGATGAAGACGAAGTTGAAGCAATCACCGAAGCACTTGATGAGAATGGTATCAGTGGGCTGTGGGACGGTGAAGGCGCGCTTGAAGGATTTGATGCAGACTATTGTTATTACGAAATTCAAGGTGGATGTGTTCTTACAGAGTGTGACGAAGATGGAGAGCCTTTAGAAAATGAAGATCAGTAAGATTGATACTTATGAAGGCATAAGAACAAAACAATCAACTCATATATTTCAAACTTTTCCTGTTCTTCTTGGGCAAGGCGGATTTTATAGAGTTATAGAGATTGGAACGTATGCGGGCGGTCTGTCACTGTTTATTAGCAAGATTGCTCCAAACGTAGAATATCTTGGATATGAAATTGATCCAAACGTTATTCATCCAAATGCGTCCCATCTAAATATCAGAACTGTCAATTTCGCAGAAGAAAAAGAGTTCATTCGCGAGTATATTTCTCGTGAAGGAAGATGCCTTGTTCTTTGCGATGGTGGTAATAAATTGTATGAATTTGCGACGCTTGCGCCGTTGATAAAACTCAATGATGTTATCATGACACATGACTATCTTGATGATACAAAACACGATGTCTCTGTATATCAATCAGTCGAAAGGTTTCGAAAGCCAGAAACCACTAAAACGATGCTGTTACCAATCGCAAAAGAAAACAATTTAACTGATGAATGCAATATAGATTTCACACACTCTCTATGGAGTCATTGGACTAAAAAGGAAGATTAATGGCACTACTAGATTTTAGCACCACATACAAGCCCTTTCAATACCCCTGGGCTGTAGAGCTTTCGAAGAAGCACGAAGAAGTCCACTGGATCGAAGACGAAGCAGAACTGTCTGAAGATGTACAGGACTGGAAGACAAAGCTGAGCGAAGATGAGAAAGAGTTTATCACTCATATCCTTCGTCTGTTCACTCAGAGCGATGTGCAAGTCGGTGAGAACTACCACGAGCTTCTGATTCCGAAGTTTAAGAATAATGAAGTGCGTAATATGCTATCGTCGTTTGCAAGCCGTGAGGCGGTGCACCAGCGCGCCTACGCGCTTTTAAACGATACCCTCGGTCTTCCTGACGAGGAATATCACAAGTTTCTAGAGTACAAGGAAATGGCTGATAAGGTCGACTTCATGAAAGAAGGCGACATCACTACGCATACAGGCCTTGCGCTCGCGCTGGCTCAGTCGGTCTTTAACGAAGGGCTCGCCGTGTTTGCTTCGTTTGTCATGCTGCTCAACTTCCAACGTCATGGTAAGATGAAGGGCATGGGCACGATTGTCGAGTGGTCGATCCGTGACGAGACTCTGCATGTTCAAGGCAATGCAAAGCTGTTCCGCACTTTCTGTGAAGAGCGTCCGCGCATTGTAAATGATGAACTGAAGTCCAAGATTTACGAAATGGCAAGCACTGCAGTCAAGCTTGAAGATAAGTTTATCAATCTTGCATTCAAAGGCAATGATGTGCAGGGCTTGACCAAAGAAGAAGTGCGCGCATATATAAGACACATTGCTGACCGTCGCTTGCTGCAGCTTGGTCTCAAGACCAAGTTCAAGCAGAAAGACAATCCTCTACCTTGGCTTGATTGGGTGTTGAATGGTGCTTCTCACGATAATTTCTTTGAGAAGCGTGTCACCGAGTATTCTGTTGTCGGCATGGAAGGTGATTGGGGTTGGGACGAGGATGCTGCATAAATGGAAGAATATCAATACGAAGTCAAATGTGTTTTATGCAGTACCGAGTTTACAATTATAATAGAAGACGAAGATGAAAAGCCAGTATATTGCCCAATGTGTGGTAGTGAGGCTATCGACGTTGAGCTTGTAGACTTCGATTAGTTTCATGTGGTATTATAATAATAAAATCTTTGAGCCCACAGAAGACGAGATATCAGCCTATGTGGGCTTTGTTTATGTAATTACTGAACTGGATACTAATAAGAAGTATATTGGTAAGAAGTTTTTCTGGGCGATTCGTAAGCTACCGCCACTCAAAGGGCAGAAACGCAAGCGCATCAAGAAAACGATGTCAGACTGGAAAGACTACTATGGTAGTTCCGAAGAACTGAAGTCGCTTGTTGAATCAAAAGGTGGTGACGCATATCGTCGAGATATTTTAAAATTATGTAAAACAAAGGGCGAATGTTCGTATTACGAAGCTAAATATCAGTTTGAGAAGGATGTTTTATTGCGTGATGATTACTATAACGAGTTTATTGGTTGTAAGATTCACTCAAAACATCTGAAGACTCAAGATTTATAAATAACTATATCACTCACTGAGATAAGAAATGTCTCCTATGATTTTAAAATTCTCCTCTTGGATTCGTCATCTTGACGAAGGTGTCAATGATCCTGCAATCTTTAAAGCAGTGTTTCTTGCAGGTGGTCCTGGCTCTGGTAAATCGTTTATCGTTGGTAAGACTGGTCTGCCTGCAATGGGCTACAAAGTCGTAAACTCTGACGATGCTTTCGAAGCAGCGATGAAAAAAGCTGGTATGACAATGGATCCCGAGAATATCTTTTCTACTCAAGGGCAAGAGCTTCGCGGTAAAGCTAAGACTTTGACAGCAAAGAAGCAAGCGACATATATCACTGGTCGGCTTGGTATTGTCGTCGATGGCACTGGTAAAGATCCCGACAAGATTGCAAAGCAAGCAATCAACATGCGCGCGCTCGGTTATGATGTGGCTATGATCTTCGTCAATACCGATCTGGAGACGGCTCTGGAGCGCAATAGAATGCGCGAACGCTCTCTACCCGATGCAGAAGTCGAAAAATACTGGAAAGCTGTTCAGCGCAATACTGGGCGTTTCCAGCAGATGTTTGGCAAGAATAACTTCCTTGTAGTTGATAACTCTCAAGGCAAAGACTATCAGAAAGAAACTCTTCGTGCTTATCGCGATGTTCAGAAATTCACTAACAAGCCGCCCGAGAATGAAAAGGCGAAGAAGTGGATTGATCAAGAAAGGCAGAAAGCAAGAAGAGATTGACAAATCTCAAAATTCATGATAAAATAAAACTCCCCGCGTCAGGGAACAGAGTATATAATATAGGTGATCATTATGGCAGTATCTGCAAGGAAACTAGAAGTATTCGAAATCTTGGAAAAAGTAGAGAATGCTAAAACAAAAAAAGACAAGATTGCAGTTCTACAAAAAAACGAAATCATGCCTCTTCTAGATGTTTTGAGAGGGACATTCGACGAAACCATCCAGTGGAATCTACCTGGTGGCACACCTCCCTACACACCTAATAACGAAGAATCTTATCCTTCGTCTCTTTTAAGACAGCACCGCAACTTTAAATATTTCGTAAAAGGTCTGCGCGAAAGCAGCAGGCTTAACCCTATTCGTCGCGAGCGTATGTTCATCGACATACTTGAGGCGATACACCCCAAAGATGCTGAACTATTAGTATCTATGATCAATAAAAAAAGCCCCATGAAAGGATTGACCAAGAGTCTAGTTAAGGAGGCATTTCCGCAGTTGATCCGAGACTAATTATGATCCAAGTAAAACAAACAGATGTATAGTAAGGAGCGCCTATGGTCGAATCCAATCAAATTGAGCGATTGAAGAAAGATTCTAGAGAACTTGGACATTATATTCATAAACTGAACAAACGAGGTAAAACTGAGATAGCACACAAGATTGCTAAACGACAATCATTTTTAGACGCAGCAATATCTCAGGTAGAATCTCGCGCAAGGGGGTGATCCACATCTAATGGTGAGCCTCGGTTTCGGGGCTCACTTTTTTTGGATTTACAGGAAACTAAAATGCCATTATATACAATGAGAAACAAGACAACAGGAGAAGTAGAAGACAAGATGCTAAAGATTGCTGAAATGCAAGCACTTGTAGAATCAGGCGAATGGGAGCAAATCATTGGTGGCGCTGCTCTCGTTACACACACAGGCAATATTGTTAATAAAACACCCGACAGTTGGAAAAGTCATTTGAAAAGCATAAAGAAATCAGCAGGTAGACAAGTCGCAAATACCATTAAGCTATGACGATGACTAGAAAACAACAGAATGGCGAGTCGATGAACATTCGCATCGACGATCTAGTTACTATCGATCCTATCACCGAACATCAGAAAGAAGTATTTGATGCGTGGCGTGATGGTGATCACATGGCTCTTGTGGGTACAGCAGGTACAGGTAAGACTTTTCTTGGCATGTATCTTGCGCTTGAAGAAGTCATGGACAAAAGCACACCATACGAATCACTTCGAATCATTCGCTCAGTCGTACCTACACGAGACGTAGGTTATTTGCCTGGTACGATTGAAGAAAAACTCAATGCATACACAAGCCCTTATCGTGCAATTGCTGCTGAACTATTTGAAGACGACCGAGCATATGACAAACTTATACATAATAAATATGTGACATTTGAGTCGACCTCGTACATTCGTGGCTTGACATTTGATCACAGTATCATCCTTGTTGATGAAATGCAGAATCTAAACTTCCATGAGCTTGACTCTATCATCACACGAGTAGGTCAGGGTTCGAAGATTATCTTCTGCGGTGATTATCATCAGTCTGACTTCAAGACTGAGAACGATAAGAAAGGCATTAATCAATTTCTAGATATTCTAGAGCAACTTAGGAACTTCTCAATTATTCATTTTACATGGGAAGACATTGTACGAAGTGGTCTTGTAAGAGACTACATCATGACAAAGGAATGGATGGGTTTACAATGAACAGAGACGCAGTTTACGAGCAACTTAAAATCGACGAAGGTGTAGTGTATGAAATCTACAATGATCACCTCGGCTACCCAACATTTGGAGTCGGTCATCTTATCACAGAAAGTGACGAGGAATTCGGACAACCAGTTGGAACTCCAGTTAGTGAAGAAAGAGTCCGGGCGTGTTTTGACCGAGACCTTGAAACTGCCATCGGAGAGTGTCACACTCTATACGGAGAAGGGGCTTTTGGAGAATTCCCTGACGAAGTACAGCAGGTCTTGGTTAACATGATGTTTAACATGGGTCGCCCGCGCCTGAGCAAGTTCAAGAAGTTCAATGCTGCACTTGAAGCACACGATTGGGCAACTGCAGCAGTTGAAGGGCGCGACAGTTTGTGGTATAATCAAGTCACGAATCGAGCAGAACGCTTGATGGAGCGACTGGAGGCAGTATGAAACTGAAGCATCCGATCTACAACTGTCAGTTCTGGTCTTATAAGACCAATTTTTTTCTACCCTACGATGAATGGCTCAAGGAAACCTGGTAATTAATCATGGCAAAAACAGTTAAGACGGGGCAACCTATTCGCCCCGAGCCTACTATCAAATCGACCTCAATTGGTCGAGGAATGATCAAAACTTCTTCGATGAATAAGAGTAAGCGTCGCAACTACAAAGCATACAGAGGGCAAGGTCGTTAGTTATGGCAAAGTACAGTCGGTTTGATTCCCGAAACAAGAAGCGCAATAAGCATAAGAATCAATATCTTGACAGAGGCAGATCCAATGCCGATGTCAAGCGCCCAAAATATCTTGACGAAGATGAAACACTCTACGAGAAGTATAGGCTAGAAAAGCTATCAAATCTATATTGACATGAAACTTGAACTATATCATGATCCTTTGAAAGGTCACCCTTATCTTTTTACTTATGGAAATGAAGTAGATTGGAAAGGAACCGAAGGCGTAGGCGACATTCTTTTTGGAATGAATGCTGTACACATGATGACGCATTTGATTCGAAAGCGAAGATCGCTTAAGCAAATGCAGATGAATGTTTTCTGGCAGCATGATGATAAATTTCTTTTTCACTTCGAAGACCCAGAAACAATAGCTGAGCGTGGCGATTATCTACATTCTTTCTATCACGATTCAGATGCTGTGCATATAAATCATATTTTTAATTCTACTGATTATGAAATAGCAAGGCTTCGTCACAGAGGATTTCAAAGACAAGTGGGTAACATGCAAGTGCTTGACGGAATACCAACGTGGGCGTTTCGTCGTGATGCATGGTGTCTCAATCCTAACCCAAAGAAAGTTGTGTTCTGGAGACCACTTTTCAATAAAGCACCGCCGTGGGGTTGGAAAAGATCGTTTGATGACAATGATTGGGAAAAAATATTAGATATTCTAGACAGCAAAGGCTTTACTCTGACAGAAATCACTTATCGAACTCCTGTCAGAGAAGCCTTTTATCATATTAACACCAGTAGATTTTGCATTTTTTATGATGGCATGTGGCAATACATTGCGAAGAATTTGTGCAAGCCTGTAATTTCTTTAGGCGATAGCACAATCGCAAAAGTACACAGCCCACAGTGTTTACACTTTAAAAAAGCTGATGACAAACGAGATAATCTCTTTGATTTCTTGATAGATATGCCAAACAGTCTGAAAAGACTTGACCACGTGGCGAATAAATATCGTAAATTCATTCTAAGTGAGTTGCAGTTATGAAAATTGATAGAGCAGTAATTGAAATTCAAGGCGGTTGTAATTATTCTTGTAGCATGTGCCCTCAAGATATGAGAACTGGTGGTCGAGAAAAATCTTTCATTACCAAAATGTCGCTGATGGAATTTGAAGACAATGTGCGTGACTGCGCAAAGCACGGGCTGCGTGTTGTAAATCTAGAAGGCTCGGGCGAACCTACACTGAATCGCCAATTGTTCGAATATATTAAGATTGTCAAGAAGTACAATGCCAAAGCATTTGCATTCTCTAATGGGTTGCGTATGCACGGCGACTATATGAAACAGTGCGTTGATGCAGGGTTAGACTTCTTTCGTTTTTCCTTTATTGGTTCAACGCCCGACGAATATAATCAATGGATGTATAACACAAAAGGTGGGAACTTCGAAACCATTTTTAATAACATTACCGAAATGCAAAAGTATGTAGAAGAGTCTGGCAGCGATTGTGTAGTTGCAACTTATCATTTGATTACAGAAGAAGATGTGAATGCACAAGAACTGCAACTAAATAGGTACAAAGAATTAGTGGCTGCTCTTGGTGTGAAGACAGAAATTTGGAAACTTCACAACTGGAGTGGTGTATACAAACCTACTTACGAAAGAGAGGGTAAAGTAAAAACTTGTGGACGCCCATTTAGCCCTGATGTTGTTATTCGTGCTGGTGGTATTGACGGCAAACGGGGTGCTGTTGCTCCTTGCTGTCAAGTTCTCGGCCGAGACTCAGAAGCAGTCCTTGGTCACACGAGCGAGTTATCCATTCAGGAAATTGTCGAAGGTCCAGAGTACGAAGCGCTAAGAGAAGGGCATCGTACAGGCAACTATCCTGACTATTGTAAATCGTGCGACTTTTTGATTGACGATCCTGAAGTGCTTGTGTATACGAATCATGAGCGCGATCTTTATAAAATGCATGGTACAGAATTCGATCTGAACGATTACCGTGTCTAAAGATATCGAACTACCAGAAGTTTGGATGATTGCTATTACTGGCAATCCGATTTCCGAATATTATAAAGTTCGAATGGCTCCTTACTGGGAGCGCGAAGGCTTCAAAGTAAATACATTTGAAGCTGTAGTTCCTGAAACTTTACACTTACAAAAAGATTTAGTTTTTGGAAGTAAGTTTTCTTTTAAGACTGAGAAGTATAGAAGGTTTACAAGAACTGAGCTTGCGATTTGGTACAGTCATTATAACACATGGAAAATGTGTTGGGAATTGCAGAAACCAATTATTGTGACGGAGCATGATGTAAGACCCTGTACAGAATATCATTACAAAAAATTCCCTCATGAAGCAGTATATAAACACGATATCTGCTGCCTTGCTCATGATCATAGGGGATTTAAAAAAGGTGGAGAAAGAATATGGGCTAAATTAGCAGGTGGTGCATATTACATAACCCCAAATGGAGCTAGAGAGCTTTTAAAAGCTAGAAACATTCGCCCAAAAATACAGTACAACTCAGATGCATGGATACATAGAACATGTGACAAATTTGGTCATTGGGCACCAGAAATCTGCACACAGTTTAAAAACCCTAAAGTTGGTTATACGATTGAGCATAAATCATGAAAAGACTAATCTATCAAGTATGTTTAGGTAATGCAAAAAATTCAAAGCTTTATAAAAAGTGTATTGAAAGTGTTGCACATTACAGTAAAAAGCACGGTTTCGATCATTATGTGCAACAAACTCCTATTTTAAAAATAAGGCCAGATATTTTTACGATGAATCGCAGTAAAGAATCGTTCGAAAAACATGGCGGTTATTTACCCATCTACGAAAAAGAAAACGCCTTTGATCGTCTTGACGAGTATGATCAAATTGCTATCATTGACGCTGACATCTATATTCGACCAGATGCTCCTAATATTTTCGAAGACTTTGGTACACACAAAGCGTTTGGCGCAGTTGTTGAGCGCGAAATGCCAATCACGCAAGAATATAAAAGAAAGATCATTCAATACTCTGCGATGCAATATACACCTTTATACAAAAAAGTAGATTTCAAAAATAATTCATTGGGTTTCGAATTTTTTAACATGGGCATGATTTTGATCAATAGCAAATTGTTCAAGCCATATCTAAATAATCAAACAGCAAAGCAGTTTATCGAACGGGCAGAATTTAAAGATTTTGTTGATGGTATAGGTGCATGGAAGTGGAGCACCGATCAAACACTATTGAACTATTTCATTAAGAAGTATAATGTACCAGTTAAGAAAATGCATTGGAAATGGAACGGTTTATACACAGCAAATTATCAAATTGAAGAATGTCATTTTGTTCATTTCTTTTTGAAAGATAAACTTCCAAATCGTGGTGAAAATGTCGAAGAACTTATGAAGGAAATCGAATGACAAGTTACGAAGAGAAGACACAGAAGTACAGCACTTGGGGTGACAAATATCTTCAGCATACTGATGTGTTGTATTCTATTCAGTACGAAGATACTTTTAAGCCTATTAATGTGCAGTTGTGTCTTTGCGAAGTCTGTGACAGTGACTGCCCATTCTGTTCTGTGGCTGCACGACCACTAAAGAGCTACATTGAGTGGGGTAAATTAGTCAAGCTTCTAGAAGATTTTCGTTCGCTCGGAGCAAAAGCATTAGAGATTACTGGTGGTGGTAATCCAATGCTCTATCGTGACAAAGCAGCAAAAAAAGATATCAATGATGTTGTGAGACTTGCTGCACATTTAGGGTTCGATGTAGGTATTATCACAAATACGGAAAAGCTTGAGCGTCATTTAAAACCAGAAGTCTACGATTCTATCAATTGGATTCGCGTCAGTCTAATCAAGCTTGACGAAGGAAAAGCGCCTGAAGACTATGACTTTGGTTCTTTCCCGAAAGACAAGATTGGTCTTAGCTATATTATTTACGATAGCACAAATGGTGTGCCCGACGAACTGTCAAGAACAAACAAACCATATGTCGGTACAACCGTCGAGTCGATTCAAAGAATTGCTAAACTTATCGAACTGAATCCAGAAATCAAATTCTGTCGCATTGGTGGTAACGCGCTAGTCGAAGGATATCAAAGAGAAATTCAAAATAGATTTAGAAGTGTTGTCGAAGAAATTGATGTACAGTCTAAATTCTTTATTAAAGATGTTTGGGACAACTGCAAGCCGTTCGACGATGGCTGCTATGTAGGCTTGACTCGCCCATATATTGCGCCGCATCCCGAAGGTGGTGATTATCAAGTGTATGTCTGTACGAGTCACGTTCTGGAAAAGCGCACATATGATCTAGAGTTTTCTCTAGGCAGCATCGATGATGTTATTGACATTTGGAAAAACTGCAACATCGAATATGCTAAAACTGGCATTCCGTATCGTATTCGAAACAGCGACGATGGCTGGACTAAAGCATGCCCTAATTGTTTCTATTATAACAACAACCGTTTGCTTCATACAGTTGCGCAACGCATGGACATAAATGATAGGAACTTTGCTTAATGTATAATGAAGATTATTACAAAACAAATAACTATAAAGATTATTTGATTCGTGGTGAAGGTCCTCATTATAAAATTATGGCAGAAGAAATAACAAGTCTGCTCAAAAAACTTTGTCGCCCTCACGACACAATACTAGATTTCGGGTGTGCGGTTGGATTTTTTATGCAAGCAGTCGCTCCGTATGCAAAGACAGTTGACGGAGTTGACTTGTCCAAATGGGCAAGGGGTGAATGTAAAAAGAAAGGATTCTCAGTGACAGAAGAAGTCATGTGGGAAAGAGAATATGATGTAGTATACGGGCTAGATGTATTAGAGCATTTACCTGAAGATGAGCTTGTGAATTTTTTCGAAAACATAAAAGCAAAAACCGTCGTTTATAAAATTCCAGTTTGTAATGAAACTGAAGGCAAATATGTGTTAGAATGTGCAGAAGTAGATCCAACACACCTCATTCGTTGGACTAAAACTGACTGGAGAAAATTCTTCGAATATTATGGCTATTATTGTTTAGATGTAAATCTTGACAAAATATACTCAAGTGAAGGTGGTTTTTGTGGTATTGCGATCAAACAAACTTAAAATTCATCCCACTGCAAAAATTGCAGATGATGTAGTCATTGAGTGTGATGTCTTTGAACTAGGCGCTCATAGCTACATTGGTCCTGGTTGTAAAATTACATGTAAAGAATTTCGTGCAGGCGACTATCTGTGGATGCCTGCAAACGTTGACGTTGGGCGTGGTGGCTGTACTGGTCCAAACTCAATCGTCCAAATCGGTAATAGCGTAGGCATCTTCGAAGGCTGTGTAATCAATCCTAGCGAAAGCGTCACTATTGGCTCAAACGTAGGTATTGGTGCAGAGTGTTTAATCTGGACTCATGGCGCGTGGCTAGATCCTCTACAAGGATTTCCCTTTGCATTCGATGATGTGTCTATAGGTGATAATGTGTGGTTGCCTGCCAGATCAATTATGCTCCCGGGTACAAGTATTGGCAGTAATTGTGTAATTGGAACAGGTTCTATTATTACGAAAGACATACCTGATGGCTCTCTTGCAATGGGTTCGCCGTGCAAAGTCATCAAAGAAAATGCTTATCCTATCGAAAGAACACAAGAAGAAAAAGATCAGATTCTACAAAAAATTGTTGACAAGTGGAATTATGATCTGCTGTCTCATAAAGGTTACGAACCAGTGCCTGCGTTTGTTGAAGACGGAAAAATATTTGTCGAAGCAGCTATACTAAATACGAACACATACACGGTCGAGGGCGAAGATTCGCTTTTAAGTGAAGACCTTAGGGATTATTTACGCCGTCATGGCATTCGCATATATAATGGCAAATCATTTAAATCATTAAAGGCGACATATGAAACTAGTTTTATCACCACATCCAGATGATGCTGAGTACAGTGTAGCAGCCACCATTCTTAAGAATCCACAGACAGAATATGTCGTTTATGTCTGTTCTATTGGTGGTGATAATGACGACACAACTTCCGTCAATCGCATGGAAGAATCTCATGCGTTTTGGAATCACTTTCCTAATGTTCGATTTGTGGGGCATGTCGGTCAAACAATTGCTAATTTTAAAGATTGGGAAATCGTGCAGCAAATCGACGAACTTCTAAAATTATATCCTGAGGTTGATACTGTCTACGTCCCTCCTCTTGAAGACAATCATTTCGAACATCGAAAAGTTAGCGAGAGCGCTAGAGCATCTTTGCGTGGTAAAAATATTTCTTTGATTGAGTATCATACACCTTCGACTCGCTCAACATGGAACGCAAATCATTTTGTTGACGTTACAGACTTTTATGAAAAGAAAGTCGAGTACCTCCAAGAATTTAAATCTCAACTACATAGAAATTATTTCAATGAATATAATCTTAGCATTTTTCATGAAGACTATTTTTGTAGACTTCGTGGTATGCAAAAGGTTGAAAAATTCAAAATAGAGTTTAAGTTTGAATGAACGTCTATACTATAAAGAACATACTAGACGATGAAAGTATTCGTAATTTAAAGTCTTGTTATGAAGAGATAATACCACTCTTCGCTCATCAAGATTATAATCTTTTTGATCTTGAAAAAAGAAATATTCCTAGTAAGCTTTTCCAAAAATATGAAAAAGACTTTTTAAAAATTCACAAAATTGGCAAAGAAAAAAATTTAGCTCCAATGAATTCATATTTTTTGAAATATGAAAAAGACTCTTTTACAAGATTGCACCGCGATGACGAAAACATTGTCAAGTTAACTATCGTAACTTTAATAGAAACTAGCAATCTTGTTGGAGGAGAGACGCTTATTTTGAATAGATATGGTAGAAAAGGTCGCCCTAAACACAAATATGCAAAAAGAAGTGAAAAAGCACCTCCATATGATAAAGATATCATACCTACAATTGTAGACTTGAAAGATGGTGAGTCTGTAATCTATGACGGAAAAGTTTTGCATGGGGTGACTAAAGTCACTGAAGGTCATAGAATTGTGTTGGTGACTTGGTTCAAATGATTTTAATTTCGCACAGAGGCAATGTTAACGGACCAAATCCTGAACAGGAGAACACACCTGTTGCGATTGATTCTGTTCTAGAGCGAAACCTATTTTGCGAAGTTGATGTTTGGCGTATCGACGGTAAGTTCTATCTGTCGCACGATCCACCGGACAAAAAGAAACATTACATACACTTTTCGTTTTTCGAACAGCGAGCCAAAAATCTTATCATTCACTGCAAGAACATCTACGCTCTGCAGTATTTTCATGAAGCGATATCTGACGGCTTTCATTATTTTTGGCATCAAGACGACGAATACACACTGACAAGCTGGAATTGGATCTGGGCATATCCTGGTAAAACTGTTCCGTATTTCTCTGAGATGATTAGCGTTGCTGTCATGCCTGAATCGACGCTATATGAAATGAATGAGAATCAATTTAAAAACTTTGCTGCTGTCTGCACTGACTATGTGAATCAATATGATCAAGTTAATACTGTTCGACCTTGACGGCGTACTCATTGACGCAAAGCATATTCATTACGAAACGCTAAACACAGCGCTTGGGTATGAGTATGCAATCACGCCCGAAGAGCATCTAAACATCTATGACGGGCATAAGACGCGCCAGAAACTTGACATGCTTACGCGCAATAAAGGCTTGCCTCTTGAGTTACACGATAAAGTCTACGACGAAAAGCAAGAACTGACACAATTAGAGATTCGCAATCTCAGACCGCAAAGACACATTGTCGAACTGTTTGAGAAATTGGTTGTAAATGGTTATAGAATTGGTGTCTGCTCAAACAGTATTCGACAGACGGTCTTGACAGCGCTTGCAAAGTCTGATTTAATAGAGTACTGCTCGGTCATCATATCGAACGAAGATGTAAAGAACAGCAAGCCGCATCCAGAAATGTACTGGAAAGCCATGTCGATGATGAAATGTCTGCCTGACGAGACTATCATTGTTGAAGACTCACCGCCTGGTTTGCTAGCCGCAGAGCGCTCAAGAGCCAAATATATAAGAGTAACGGATCCGTCGCAAGTGACGGTCGACAACATCATGCCTAAGATCAATGGAGAGCCCATAGTGAATAAGTGGAAAGACGAGAAGCTAAACGTATTGATTCCTATGGCAGGTGCTGGCTCTCGTTTTGCTCAAGCAGGCTATACATTTCCCAAGCCTCTTATTCAAGTCAATGACAAACCCATGATTCAAGTTGTTGTCGAGAACCTGGGGCTTGATGCTAACTTTATCTTTGTCGTTCAGAAGGCTCACCGCCAGCAATTCAATCTTGATACGATGCTTGGGTTGATCGCACCTAATTGCAAAATTGTCGAAGTTGATGGCATGACAGAAGGGGCTGCTTGCACTGCACTGCTAGCAAAAAAGTTCATTGACAGTGACGCGCCTTTGTTCTTTGCAAACAGTGACCAGTATGTCGAGTGGGATCCAGTCGAGTTTATGTATCGAATGCAAGAGACTCAAGCAGACGGCGGCATTGTGACTTTCAAAGCAACTCACCCCAAGTGGTCGTTTGCAAAGGTCTGTGAAGAAACAAACTGTGTGACGCAAGTCGCTGAGAAGAATCCGATCAGCGATAATGCTACTGTAGGCTATTACTACTGGAAACGAGGCAGTGACTTTGTGAAGTATGCAGAGCAGATGATCGAAAAGAATGTGCGCGTTAATAATGAGTTTTATGTGTGCCCTGTCTTTAACGAAGCTATCGAAGATGGTAAAGAAATACGCATTCACGAAGCAAGTAAGATGTGGGGCTTGGGGACTCCCGAAGACCTTGAATATTATCTCAAGAATTTTAAGCATGAAATATAAAGAGCCTTCTAATTGGGTTTTACCTAAACACGATACTTTTTTTAAAAAGTTTAAAGATCGTGGTGAACTTTATTCTATGACTTTGCCTGACTGGGAAATTGCTGAGCAATATCTAAATCAAAAACGCGGTTGTTTAGATATTGGTGGGCATGTTGGAACAACCGCGCTTCGTTATGCAAACAACTTCGAAAAAGTTTATACTTTTGAGCCGCTCTACCATGAAGCACTCAAAAAGAATCTTGTTGATGTTACGAATCTTAAAATTTATCCTTATGCAGTGTCTGATAAAGAAGAAGAAATGACAATGATTCATAGAACAGGCAACACAGGTCTGTCTATGATAATTACCGAAGAAACTAAGCACTACAAGAACCGTGCCGGATACGACCCCAAAGAAATAAAGATGCAAACCAAAGTTGTTGATGATTATAATTTTACCGAAATTGACTTTATTAAAATCGACACCGAAGGCTTTGTGCTGCGACCTCTCAAAGGCATGCTTAAGACTCTAGAGAATAATGACTGGCCACTACTGCAAATTGAGTTTAACAACCTCAACCCCAACACTGAAGAGTGTTTTAAACTTCTCAAAGAATTAAACTATACTAAAGTAGATCAGTTTCATGTAGATCATTTCTTCCAGCGAGTCTGATATGAGAGTTGCGGTATGTATTTCTGGCGTTTGTGCTAGTAAAAATCCTAAGACAAATTAAAAAAGAATCATGACAGACTTCAGCAGTTCTTTCCTGACTATGACTTTCACTACGCTACTTGGGGCTCATATGCAGATGCGTTCGAACAAAACTTTCCGAACGAAAACTGTCTGTACTATCCTGAACCCATTATAAATTATCACCCATACTTTGACATTCCCAAAGAACTGTGGGAATCGAATCGTTTTGACGAGACTAAAAAGTTTGTTACTCGTGGTGGTCTGCAGCGCCGCGAGTGGACTTCTCATCACACAAAGCAGCACTTGATTCATGCGTGGTTGTGTGATACTATAAAAGACTCATATGATATTGTGATTCGTGCAAGATTCGATACATGGATCTATAAACACGCAAATTTCAAATCCTATATACAAGACACATTTGAGAACAATCGAATCAACGCATTCTCTGCTACCAAGCAGAATTACTTTGACAAACTAAAAGAGTTTGATACGAGTACGATAGGTCGCCATCATCATTGGATTGTCGATCAGATGATCATTCATCCAATGAGTTTTATGAATCGAGAATATGTTGAGCAGTTGCATAATGAGAAACGTCTGCATCCCGCAGAAATGGGTTGGTATCAAGTGTTAAGTAAGCCAAATGGCAATCGTCATCGATGCTTTGACGGTTGGGTCAATCATGATAAAAATGTATTAGGAAGATTCTTTTAGTGAAGAACATTATTCTACAGCATTACACAGGCGAGCTTGGTGAGTTAGAAGAACTATCAAAAGCGAACATGGAAGCATATGCAAAGTTCTGTGGTGCTGACTATCATCTAGTTCGTGGCAATGTCTTTCGCTCTCATCTAAGCGCACCCTGCCAAAAGATGATCATGCTTGATGAGCAGTTCGACGAATACGATATTGTGGTCATGATTGACATCGACATGTTCACGCGCAAGGGCATGAAAAAGAACATCTTTACAGACGATACAGGCGTTGGTCGTCACTACGGCATTCAAGAAACACTGGTCAAGAATCTTCAGCGCAGATTTCCACTTCTCGGCGATCCTAAATATCCGTACTGGGGTGGTTCGATCTATCGTCTAGAGCGAGAAGTTCGACAGCGCTTGCGAAAAGAAATGGTTGATAGTGAAATGAATATGTTTCATAATAACTATGAAGACGAAGGCATCATGCACCGGCTCGCAGTTCGTGCAAACATGAAAGTCGATAAGAATACCTATCTCACAAAAGACCTCTGGAATCGCAGCAGTTTTCAGAATGATGTTGATAGTGGGTACATTATTCATATTCGACCAAAAGTCTTTCAAGGTGGACCAAAACGCCCCAAGATTGAAAACTATCGTAAACTAGTCTCACAGGGAATTCTTGAATGAAAGTATTGATTACAGGTATGGCAGGCTTCATTGGCTTTCACACCGCAATTCGTTTTCATATGGAAGGTTATAAAGTCATTGGCTTTGATAACTTCAACACTTATTATGATCCAACATTGAAGTACACTCGCGCAGGTATTCTAAATGAGCGCTACAATATTCAATGCCCTTTGATTGACCTGAAACGCAAAGACGAAGTTGTTGGTTTTATTAAGCGTGAAAAGCCCGATCTTGTTGTGCATCTTGGTGCAATGGCAGGTGTGCGTTATTCGATGGACAACCCGCAAGAATACATTGACAACAATGTGACTGGTTCGATGAATGTTATCCTTGCATGCGAAGAGGCAGGCGTCGAGAATGTTATCTTTGCTTCAACTTCTTGTGTGATGCATGGCAACAAACTACCCTGGAGAGAAGACGACCATCTCTATCAGCAAATCAATCCTTACGGCTACACTAAATGTATCAATGAATCACAGTTCGCAATCTCTAAGATTCCGAACGCGGTTGGTATGCGATTCTTCACAGTCTATGGTCCATGGGGTCGCCCTGATATGGCGTTGTTTGACTTCACTAAGAACATTCTTGCATGCAATCCTATCACGCTGTTCAACTATGGCAACATGAAGCGCGACTTCACTTATGTTGAAGATATCGTACAAGGTATCTGGCTTGTGTCTCAGAACATGACACCTCGCGACATGTACAACATTGGCTATGGTAAGCAGGTTGAACTGGAGCGATTCGTTTCTGCGATTGAGCGCTCATTGAATAGGACTGCAATTCGTGAGTATGGTCCTAAGCATCCCGCTGATGCAACTGAGACTTGGAGCGATACGACGAAACTACAGAAACTTGGATATAATCCATCTACGCCTATCGAAGTTGGTGTTGAGAACTTCGTTCGCTGGTACATGGATCATTACGCATGAAAAATGTAATCTATCAATACTGGGACGGTAATGTTCGCCCGAGCGCGCAGTATGGTTCTGACTGCATGCGCGCATACGCAGAGCGTATCGGTGCTGATTATGTGTTTGAGCGCAATGCGAACTTTGGTAAGAAATTTGGCTTGGGTCGAGTAGCACCATACTACGGTTGTTTCAAGCCGGTCTTTGATGACAAGTACCTTGAGTACGACAATGTTTTGTTCTGCGATACTGATATCTTTCCCGTCGAAGGCTTGACTGAAAACATTTTCAAAGCATTCAATGGTGAACTTGCTATGGCTCAAGAGCCTCTGCAACCAATGTATCGTTATGATAAGAAACTAAAGAAGCAATGCAATGAAATGACTGAGACGCGCTGGATGACTTTGGTGCGTGATAAGTATGGGTGTAAACTGCCCTATGACGATCAAGGGCGTCTGCTTGTATATAATTCTGGTGTTGTACTATACTCTAATTCAGGGCTGCGCAAATGTCGAGAGCAGTTTAAGCCTTTTTCAGAATATGTGAACATGGTTGATCGTGATTCGATGTGTGGTGGTAAAGTCTACGGTACTGATCAAGGCTATCTACACGCGATGGCATTCTCAATGGATATCGATTTTTTTGAGTTAGACGTAGAATGGAATCGATGCATCACCTGGGATCCTTATGATGAAGGTACCACAATATTTGGTCGATCAGTTTCTCGCCGCGCAGTTGATCCAAAAACACCTAACACCAAATTTGTGCATATTCAAATGCGCGGTGCTGACAATCAGTCTAATGAGTGGCACTGGCAAGTAGCAAACAAACCTAAGAGCGAATGGCACCAGATGAAAAATGGGGTAGTTATTCGATGATCTATTGTATTGGTCTGTCACGCACAGGCACCACAAGCTTCAGTGATTTTATGAAACTTGTGGGATACAACATTATTCACTACCCCAATGAGACGCAACTCTTTGGGGGTTTTGGCGATGGTGCAAGCGACATTCCAGTCGCGTATCATTATAAGAAACTAGATAAGATGTTTCCCAACTCAAAGTTTATTTACACTGTACGAGAAGACTGGGTCGATGCAGTAGAGCCATATTTTCTGAGAAAGAAAGGTCGCGCGAATCAAGCAAGTTCACAACTTGAACTTCGTAAAAATGTTTATGGAAGCGTTGATTGGGATCGCAAGCTGTATGGCGAAGCGTATAAAAAACATGACGTTGATGTGCGAGAATACTTTAAAAACAGACCTGATGATTTTCTGGTCGTAGATATTATCGGTGGTGATCCTACAACTCAGTTAAAAAAGTTTCTTAATATCGAGTCGAATATTGTAGAATACCCTAAATCAAATGCAAGGGTTGGATGGTAAATGAAAACACTACTACAAATCTGTAACGAAAATAAGTGTGACAAAGGAACTGAAGCGTCAACTGCGCATCACTATTATCGCGTATATGAAAAAGACTTTGAATCTGTCAGAAATGATCCAATCAATATTTTAGAAGTAGGCATACTAAAAGGTTCAAGCCACAAATGTTGGCTAGAATATTTTCCAAACGCACAAATTTATGGCATTGATACTTTTGAAAGAGTGCCGCCAGAAAAGATTCCTGTTCTTTCTGATCCTCGCGTTCATTATATCAAACACGATAGCACCGACATGGAGCTACCAAACGTAATTCGAAAAGAATGGGGTGACGTTCGATTTGATTTTATCATTGATGACGGTCTTCATATGCCAACAGCAAATCGGAAGACATTTGTAAATCTTATCGACTTTATGAAAGAAGATGGTGCTTATTTTATCGAAGATATTTTTCCTCTACATATTCTAACACCCGAACAATGGAAACATTCTTGGCTGCAAAGACTGCCTCGCGAATACAACATGGGCACTTGGAAATCTTTTATGGACACACTTCGCCCTTATAAAGTTGGTACTTGGGATTTTCGAAGACAGTCTAGAAAACCAGATAGTGTGATCTATAGAATCTCAAGGAAAGATAATGAATGATGCTTATGTCATTACACTCAAAGACGATGCGCTGTCGAACGAGTGTGCAGACAAATTAATAATGTCCCGAGCGGGTAATTTTGATAGTGAAATCACTAAGTTTGATGCAATATTACCCGAACGGGTAATTTCTTTGATGAAGCTCCACAATCTAAAGTGGAACTATCCGATGAGCGAATCCGTGCTTGATATGCAAACGGGCATGTGGAAGCACCCATACAAAACTGCTGTGACTGAGAAGCGTATTGCCTGCTTTTTGTCTCACTATCTTCTGTGGCAAAAGTGTGCGAAAAGTAAAGATGGCATGTTCATTTTTGAGCATGACGCTATATTCATTAATAAAGTCGAAGTTGGATTGCTAAATCAATCTAAGTGTGATATCATAGGGCTAAACGATCCGCGTGGTGCTACACGCCGCGCCGCGCAATATCACACTGCTGTTCAAAACTCTAAAAATGCTATTGTAGGCGTACCTAAGATCGATATCGATCAAATTCCTCAGGGTCTGCCTGGCAACTCTGCGTACTTTATCAAGCCCGAAGGTGCAGTGAAACTGTTGCGGCTTGTGAATGAATACGGTGCTTGGCCAAATGATGCAATCATGTGTCGTCAACTGATGCCTCGCCAGCTTGGTGTTCTTCGCAACTATGCAACTAAAGTTCAAGGCGTTCCCTCTACTACTACACTATGAAAATTGGTATTTTTGTATCTGGTCAAATAAGAGAATCTTATGCGATTCTTTCTCGGAATATTGAATTTCTAAAGCATGCTTTTGACAATGCAGAAATGATTTATGGTGTTTGGGATTATGACGAGAAAAAGCATAAAGAATTTTTAGACACACTAGACGGACCGATTGAAATTATAGAAGATTTTGAGATACATTATAGACCTTACCTTGATAATCCCGATGCTGTTGATCATTATCAGTATCGCAAAAAGTTTGCAAATCCAAATCCAAAAAGGCATCCACATCAAACAAAACAGATGCTAGTTCATAACATGCTTTTAAAAAAGTATGGTGAAAAATACGATGTGATTGTCAGAAGCAGATGGGACACCACTGTTTCACCTTTTATAGATTTTACAATCTATGCAAAAGAAGTGTATAATACCCCATGCACAATGAATATTTCTGTGCGGAAAGACTATGAAAATAGAATTTTTGATGTTCGCGAATTTGCTAGTGATTTCTTTCCTTATATGAATCACAGAGACGATAAGACACAAAAAATTCATAGAAGAAAAGTCAACGGAATGTTTCTTGATAACGGTATTATTGTTCACCGATATGATGATTGGAATTTCGAAGCTGTAGATAGGCTACATAATAATTGTAAATTATTAAATGCTGAATTTGGGTGGTGGCAGATTCTAGTCGAAAACACAAAACATCATCGATGGATTCATTATGATGGTGGTGCGTCCACATCGCGCGGTGTTATCAAAAAAGAAAAAGAGATTATAAAGAGAATAGTATGAAATCTTTTGTGATTACAATTAAGTCAGAGCCAAAGTCTGTTGAAATTGCTCAGCGGTGCATCGATTCTATGCCTGAATATGATGTGCAGATGTTTGATGCGATTACACCTAAAGACGATCCTCTGAAAATCGCAAAAGAGAAAGGCATTCCTCTGCATCTTTTCAAAGAAGGATATTCGCGCATCGAAAATTGCGTCTCTGCGTTTCTCTCGCATCATACGCTGTGGGAAATGTGCTACCGTGATAAAGAAGAATATCAAATCTTTGAGCATGATGCTGTCTGCATTAATAACATTCCCAAATTTATACCTTATCAAGGGTGCATTTCTTTGGGTGCGCCTAGCTATGGCAAGTTTGTCGTGCCGACAAGCATCGGTGTTATTCCGCTCACGAGCAAAGCATACTTCCCAGGTGCGCATGCATACCGATTAAAATCAATTGGTGCGCGTACACTTATCAACCGTGCAAAGCAAGACGCAAGACCGACTGATATCTACTTAAATCGTGATTACTTCCCATGGCTTGAAGAATACTATCCTTGGCCTGTGGTCGTAAAAGAATCGTTCACTACAATTCAAAAACTTGAGGGCTGTGTTGCAAAGCATGGCTATAAAGGTGGCTATGAAATTCTTAAAGTCTAATAAGCGCTGCTTTCTGACCGGCTGTGATTCAAATACAGAGTGGCAACTTAAATGGTTTCTTGAGAATTATCTCAAGCACAATGACACACCTATTGTGTTCGCAGACTTTGGTGTGTCTGACGAAATGCGCGCATGGGTCTATCAAGTATCTGAGTTTGCTGATATTATCACAGTGCCCAAGCAAAGCACGGGTGGATGGTTCTATAAGCCGTCTGCTCTGCTTGCTTCGCCTTGCGTAGAAACCTGTTGGCTTGATACTGACATTGAAGTGCTTGGTGATGTGTCTGGTATTTTTAAATATGTCGAAGACAACAAACTAGCGATGGTCGAAGACAAGCCCTGGAGCAAGCGTCGCGGTGAGAAATGGCACAACTCTGGTGTGATAGCAATTCGCGGCAAACCTGCTATACTACACAAATGGGCAAATGAGTGCAGAGGTAGACCCAAGGTTGGTGATCAAGAAGTTCTGCATGAAATTGTAAACTTGACACCGCTTTTACGCATGACTCATATCACTGATTTACCGAACATATATAATTGGCTTCGCATCCAAATCATAGACGGCGAAGATTCAACTAAGAAACTTGCAATGCACTGGACTGGTCAAAAGGGCAAAGATCAAATAAGGAAAATGATGTACAATGGCTAAAGTGATTCATATACTTGGTAATGGTGATAAGGCGCATTATTATCAACGCGAGCCTCGCAAGGGCATGAAGATTCTTTGCAACATGCCGCCTTTCGAAGTGCCTTCTAACGAAGTCTATGCTACTTGTATGGTAGACTTTAAAATGATGATGGCATTAACAGAAGGTTCTGTGAATCTTGACAGATACATGTGGGTGCTCGGTACGCGCCCTCGTGTCTGGATGTATGAGCGCAGCGCGTTCTATCTAAAGTACGCACCGAACATCAAAGAGTTCTATACGCATGTACCTAAGTATGCAGGAAATGCGACGAACTTTAATTGTGGGCATATGGCAGTTCACTACGCAGCGAATCGTCACAAAGCTGATGAAGTCCATCTTTACGGCTTTGATTCTATTCTTGATTTCAATATGCGTAGCGTCACTGATCTTGTCTTGTCGAGTGATAGGGGTGATGTGAACAACTATCGCTTGTTGAATAACTGGCGCCCGATCTGGCGTGATATCTTTCGAGAGTTTAAAAATACAAAGTTTGTGCTGCATCACAACCACGATAATCTCAAGATTCCAAGGCTTGACAATGTTGAAGTAAAAGTGTATGATGATAAGATATCTGCAACTCAAAAACGTAAAGACGTAAGTGATATTAGTGATGGTCGTGGTATGGATCATCCTTTAAATACAGAACCTTTGAATCGTAAGCAGCGCAGAGCGCAAGCAGCACAAGAGAGAAAAGCGAAATGATCAAAAAGCCAGACTTCGATGATTGTGTTGAAGTTTTACAAGATGGCGTGAAAGATACGACTAGTGATCTTTCTGCCTTTCTTGGCGAAGATGAAGTAATGACAGATAACTGGCGTGACCACTGGAAGGGCATGCCTGAGTTTGTGCAAGAAGACAAAAAGCCATACAAGAAAATTAATGTCTGCTTTCAGACCAAAGAAGACTTCGAAGCTTTTCGTGCTTTGATGCAGCAGCCTATTACTGATAAAACCAAGACGATTTGGTATCCGCCATTTGATCGTGAGAAAAACTCTCTGTTTACTTGGGTAGAAGATGAAGCAGAGTAAATATCCAATCTATGTAATTTCAAAGAATCGCGCGGAGACGATGTACACCTCGCGTTCTCTGAACGATATGGGCTGTGAGCATACTATCGCTGTCGAACCTCAAGACGTTGATGCATACAATCGTGCATTCTACAAGTTTGGTATTACTACTGCAAAACTGCTAGAACTGCCGTTCAGTAATCATGGCATGGGTTCTGGACCTGCTCGTAATGCATGCTGGGAAGACTCTATCGCGCGAGGTGCGAAGCGTCACTGGATTCTTGACGACAACATTCAAGACTTCTATCGTCTGCATAATAATGCACGGTATCGTGTCAAGTCACCCGTGTTCTTTCGCGTGATGGAAGACTTTGTAGATCGCTATAAGAATGTAAGACTTGCAGGTCCTCGCTATCGTTTCTTCTGTGCGTCTGATCAGAAGTATCCTGCGTTTATTAAGAATACTCATATCATGAGTACGATTCTGATTGATAATTCACTAGACATTCGTTGGCGCTCCAAGTATAATGAAGATATTGACCTGTCTCTGCGTGTTCTGAAAGGTGGTGACTGCACGATTCTGTTTAATGCGTTTCTGCAAGGCAAGTGCGCAACTCAGACTGTCACCGGTGGTAATACTGAAGAAGTCTATCAAGCAGATAAGTTAGACTACGAAGACACCACGCAAGAGAAGACCATGGTGCTGTACAATCTGCATCCCGATGTGGTGCGTGTTGTGAAGCGTTATGGGCGCTGGCACCACGATGTGAACTATGATCGTTATCAAATCAACAAACTACAGTTCGTAGACGGATTTGAATTACCGAAGCGCATAAACAACTACAATATGAAACTGCTGAAGAAAGTTAATGTTTGAACATGTGAAAGTAGACTTAGGGTACGATGATCTAGATGCTGTGACTAGCGATACTGGCAGACTCTACGAAACACCTGATGGTGTAAAGTACCCTTCGATCACCACTGTGCTTTCGATTCTAAGCGAAGAGGGTATTCGCAAATGGAAAGAAAGAGTCGGTGAAGAAGAAGCCGCGAAGATTTCGTATCGTGCTTCGACTCGTGGTACTGCAGTTCACGAAATCATTGAAAAATATATTGACAACATAGAGAATTTTAAAGATGGATTTTCACCTAACATTATTGCTTCTTTTTTCGACGTTAAGCCTATCCTTGATACTCGTATTCGAAGAGTATTTGCGCAAGAATCGCCTCTATACTCCAAGCATTTGGGGGTTGCTGGTCGTGTTGATTGTGTCGCTGAATTTGACGGTGTACTCTCAATAATAGACTTCAAGACTTCACGCAAGCCTAAGAAGAAAGAATATATAACGAACTACTTTATGCAAGAGTCTGCATACGCTATTATGTGGGAAGAACGAACGGGCATGCCTATCGTCCAACTTGTCACGATCATTGCAGTAGACGATGAAATGCCTCAGGTGTTTATTGAGCATCGTGATAACTGGACAAAGCCATTGCTAGAGACAATTAAGAAATATAATAATAGAGGTGAGAATGTTATTTGCAATTGATGATCGCGAAAAAATTTCGGTATATGAACATAAGAATGTTAAAGCATATGTGCGCGAAGGCACCTCTGATTCTTTTATTGTAGAAGAAGTTCTGGGTGGTGAATATAACAAACTCAACATTCAAGAAGGCGATGTAGTCGCAGACTTTGGTTTGAATATAGGAATCTTCGCATGTTGGGCATCGATGCGAGGTGCGAAAGAAGTCTGGGGTTATGAGCCTGACGAAGACAATTTTGAACTTGCAAAACGTAATGTGGGCTTGAATGGTTTTGCGAATAGGTGTAAACTATTCAATGACGCTGTTGTTGGCAATGGCGATAAAACTCGCCGATTCTCAGTGAATGTTAAGAAGAACAAAGCTGCACATTCGCTGGTGACAAAACGTGGTCGCGACACTTGTATTGTAACCTGCAGGAACTTTAACACTGTACTTGAAGAAATGAAACCAACTGTAATCAAGATGGACATCGAAGGCGGCGAGCTTGAGATTCTGCGCAATCTCAAACCTGGTATTCTGTCGGGTGTTCGTGAGTTTATCATGGAGTTTCATCATGCCCATCTAAATGATATTGGCTCTGAAGTGATCTTTAAAGAAGTGATCGATATTATGCAGAGCCACTTTGATACTGTTAAGTATCGTGCAGAACCCAAAGGTGCATGGGTAAGCAACATCTACTGTTATAACGAGAACTAAATGAACGTAAGAGAAGAGACCCGAGAACTACACGATAAAGTTGAGCAGACTGCCTTTGCACAAAGACTGCTTTCGGGCGACTTTACAAAAGATGATTATGGGCGCTATCTGTTAGCCCAAGAAGCAATCTTCGATGCACTAGAGAACTGGGACGAATATGTAATACCACACTCTTCTCTTTATCGTTATGAAAATATTATACAAGACTATGCTTATTTAAATATTGAAGAGAAACCCGAAACTCCTAGTGCAGCAATTAAATACGGGCACTACCTTAAAGGTTTTACTGAATATGATGATGTAAAGAAAAACTCTCATTTATATTTGAACTATCTTGGGCTTATGTTTGGCGGTAGTATTGTTGCAAAGAATATTCCAACCGAAGGTTTAATGTATCAGTTTGATAATCGAACTGAATGTATTAAAGCAATACGCGAACTTGAACTAGATATAGAAGAAGTTAATCGCGGATTTGAATATCACATTCGTATTATGGAACAATTAGAAGAGTTGCGAAATAATGAATCTTAAAGACGAGTTAATTGAATTAACTCAAATGATGCAGGATTTAATTCTAGAGCAGAATGATGTTAAAGAATTAGAGACTGAAGATTATGGTTGGGAGAACTATCGCTACGAGTCTCCTCTGTTTCGTCTGGCGCATGTTGAGCGCTACTTCAAAGATGGGTTGATCGTCGCCCATGTTACTTGCATTCCGCATGTAAATAACCCTTCGTCTATCTTCGGCTTCGATGTGGTGGGCAGCGAGAAGACGGGCAAGATCAGTGGCGCGTTCGTGGACTGGTCTCCAACGCTCTATGACAAGCGCTGGCACTATACCCGATGGAGTAGCCCGCGCATACTGCCCGAGTGGGCTACCGTCTTCTCAGACGACTTCCTGGCGATCCGCCCCAATGAAAATGAGCATGATCAACTGTTCGACTTTGCTTACGGTGCATTTTGTCACTATTTTGAGACACTGAATAAATCAACAGTATCTAATGACCCCAAGGTGATTGAACTGATTCGCGAGAAGCAGACTGAGTACTGTGAGAAGCAGGCTTCGAACCCCCGTACCTTTGCCGCGCTCAAGCAGCAGATAGGTCCAGAGCGCGCTAGACACTTCATGGAGAACATTCTGTTCCCCAAACCGTAAGTGATTGATTTTATTACTTATTCTTTTCAAAGCGTTTGTGACCCTTCTTATGAAAAAATATTCTAAAAAACCTCTTGTATTCTTCTCTGGTTGTGGTATAATAGCTGCGTAAACCAATGAGGAGATTGCACTATGACCGTTGAAACAGTAGAGCAGTTCTTAGCGCGAGGCGGTAAGATTCAGTATTTACCGCCTCAGAAAGTGAAAAAGTCTCTAAACATGTCTCCTAAAATGGGACACAAAGAGTCGTCTTACAACGTTGGCCTGTCGAAAAAGTGGGCGCGTGAACTTGCAAACCGGAGTGCAGCGTAATGAACGAAAAATTTGATCGTAATCGTATTATGGATTCGATGGGCTCGCTGACTGAAGTGATTGACGATTATATTCATTGGATCGACATGCATAAAGGTCGTGCGTCGACTATCGATGAGCAGTTCAGTGAAGGCCTGCAGCATATCATTGACGATATGCGCAAGTTCCATTCAATCTGGGAGGAGCGGAGTTATCTCCGGGGCCGACATCGCATCTGGGAGGAGCGTGAATAATGTATGACATGCGACATGGCGGTCCCTATGATCGTGGTGGTGCTGACAAGCACTACGGTCGTGAGTACGACCCCCACTACTATGTGGGGGCGACTTACTCTAGCGAGCGTGTAGAGCTTGCGAATATGACTCCTGCAGAGATTGCTGAGTACACTGCGGGTTACCGCGATTGCACTTCTGAAAAGGTTTGGTGATATGAATCATGACGTTTACTTTGAGTTTCTGAACGACCTTCGTGAGTCTGGTTTGATCAACATGTTCGGCGCACCCAGGGAGCTCCGTGAGGTTTTTGGGCTGAGCAAAGCCGAGTCGATTGATGTGTTCACTGCATGGGCTGAAAACTTCTCAAAGGAGTCTTAGTATGTACGATTTGGTGTGTGTTCTGACGGGCGAAGTGGTCGCCTCTACGAATTGCTATTCTGAGGCGGTTGAGCTTCAATATGCGTATCGTGAAGTTGACAACATTGGGTTAGAGATAGTTGACACTAATCCTGTTCCAAGGCAGTTGACACCCGAAGAGAGAATGACTATAATCCTCTAGTGTTTCGATGAGGCTTGTTTTCGAAGATTGCTACATATTGCTATGTGACAAGCCTCGTCACTTTTCGGCCCGTTAGTTCAGTTGGTTAGAACGCCGCCCTGTCACGGCGGAGGCCACCGGTTCGAGTCCGGTACGGGTCGCCAAAGAATTTGTCCTGCTAAAAGGGCAATAGGGCAATGTCCATATCCGATTGTGGATGTTGTCTAACGTGGAATCAACCACGGTCGTTAATCGGATACTGCTATGCTGGGCGTCGGCGTAGCGGGAAAATAATCCTCTCTGGCTGACCGGTGGGGATAGGGCGCCCCAAATTACGGGCGTGTAGCTCAGCGGTAGAGCAAGAGGCTTTTAACCTCCTGGTCCGGGGTTCAAATCCCTGTACGCCCACCAATCAACCGAGTTTAGCTCAGCCTGGTAGAGCACCTGCTTTGGGAGCAGGGGGTCGTAGGTTCGAATCCTGCAACTCGGACCAAGTTGGGCCTGTAGCTCAGTGGTGAGAGCATCCGTCTTATAAGCGGGAGGTCGGTGGTTCAATCCCCCCCAGGCCTACCAGCATGCGCCCGTAGCTCAGTTGGATAGAGCAATTGCCTTCTAAGCAATCGGTCAGAGGTTCGAATCCTCTCGGGCGTACCATTTTTAGGGAGGCGCCGGAGTTGGAGAGCCGGAGCAGACTGTAAATCTGCCGCCTCAGGCTGAGTCAGTTCGAATCTGACCCTCCCTACCAAAATCAATGACTTAGCCGAGCCGACAGCCGGTACTTGCTATTCTCTGTGGTCCTGATACCATATACAGGTGACTTGAGAGAGGAATGAGAATGAATCGCATTGATATGCCCAAGCGTGTCAGCCTCGGCAATGACTATCCCGATGGTACTTTCGTCGGCAAACTGCGAGGCATGCTGGTCTATCTAGAGGGTGAGGTCGGTGATGATTTCCTTTGTGTCCGTGTCTATCGTAACGAAGAACTGGCGAACGGCAAGCACAATGTCATCGCTGACCTGATGCTCTCAACCGAGTATTGCAAAGGCGCGTATCATGTTGATTTGATGCGGGTATCTTACCGCTACCAGGGGCATGGTATTGCGCCTTTGTTGTATGCGTTCCTGTTACGCAAACTAGGCATCATTCTACAGGCTGGGACGGCTCAGAGCGGTGGTGGACGGCGGCTGTGGGCTGAGCTTGCTAAGATGAAGGGTGTCACCGTATTCGCTGCTACCAAGCGCGCCAAGAGCGCTCTGGTGATCGATCTTGACAAAGACGATGAAGAGTTGACACACGAAAGTGTCAAGTTGTATGACGGTCGTACCATCTACACCTTCGCTGTCGCAGCCTAACCGAGCCGACAGCCGGTAGTTTTTGGGGTTGACAGGCACCCGGATCCGTGAGATAATA
>JGI11772J19994_1000008_pt1 | contig 49253 bp, 49 predicted proteins | sample Etolagsurwater0m_FD_19994 | JGI IMG/M metagenome (IMG submission 19994) | reverse complement strand
CAGCCACAGGTGGTGACACTGCGTCCGGTGGTTCTGCTGCTGGCGCTGCTGGAGCGGAAGGAGGCGGCGGTTCGGCAGGCGGTCAAGCAGGAGGCGGCACTGCGGGCGGTGAAGTATCTGGCAACCCTCTGGATAATGTAGACTTCGCTAACATCTTAGGCAACGTGTTCGAGAACGACCCGTTCTTTAATGACTTTGCTGCAGACATTGAGGCTACTGTAGGCGACCTAGCGGCTGACATTGCAGCTAACGGCGGTATGAACCAAGAGTTGCAAGACCGTTTAGATGCGGTAGGTATGGACCTGAACGAGCTGCAAGATGCTGTAGGTAACAGTGTAGCTGGCTTAGACGCAGCCGTCGGAAACAACGCCGACGCTATCAACAACTTACAGCAAGACGTAGACAATCGCTTTGACCAGACAGATGACACACTGTCAGACATAGCTTCTGAGGTAGCAGCTAACGGTCAGGTATCAGCAGAGAACGCTGAGAAGCTGAATGAGTTAGGTGTTAGCTTAGGCGAGCTTGAGAATCAGTTTGGCGAGAGCGTTAACGGTTTAAGCGAAGCCATCGAAGGAACAGCGCAGAACGTACGTGACCTTGCTGATGCCACCTCTGAAGGTCTTAGCAAAGCTGCTCAGGAGCGTCAAGAGCTAGCCCAAGGAATTGCAGCTAATGGCGAGCTGTCAGCAGAAAACGCTGAGAAGCTAAACGAACTTGGCGTAAGCGTAGGCGACTTACGTAAAGAGTTTGGGGAAAGCGTCTCAGGATTAGGCGAAGCTATTGACAATACCAATGAGGCTGTCCTTGGCCTTGCCGATGCTACGTCTGAGGGCTTTAGCCAAGCTGCTCAGGAGCGTCAGGAGTTGGCTCAAGGCATCGCCGCTAACGGAGAGCTTACGGCTGAAAATGCCAACAAGCTAAACGAGTTAGGGGTTAGCGTAGGTGACTTACGTAAAGAATTTGGTGAAAGCGTAACCGGCTTAGGTGAAGCCATCGACAACACTAACGAAGCTGTCCTTGGTCTTGCCGACGCTACGTCTGAGGGTTTTAGTCAGGCTGCTCAAGAGCGTCAGGAGCTAGCGCAGAATATTGCCGCTAACGGAGAGATGACGGCTGAGAATGCCAATAAGCTCAACGAGCTAGGCGTCAACGTCAACGACCTGCGTAACGAGTTTGGGGAAAGCATTACAGGTTTAGGTCAGGCTATTGACAACACGAACCAAAGTGTGCTGGACCTGGCGGGTGCTACAGAACAAGGTTTTGCAAACGTAGACGCTCGCATTGACGAGACAGCTAACGAGCTAGCCCAAGGGATTGCAGCCAACGGTGAGATGACAGCCGAGAACGCACAGGCTATCAACGACCTTGGCCTAACCTTTGACGAGTTTGCTACACAATACGCTCAAGACGTAGAGGGCTTTAACGAAGCCATCGGTAACACTAACCAGAACGTAATAGACCTAGCTACTGCTACGTCGGACGCCTTCGGTCAAGTTGGTGAGCGGTTCGGTGAAGTAGAGACAGCTATGGGCGAAGGTTTTGACCAAGCTGCTAGCGAGCGGCAAGGCTTAGGCGAAGACATAGCTGGAGTAGGAACTGCCGTAGGTACAGGCATAGGTGCTCTTACAGGACTGATGGGAGGCTACGACAAGCTAAACGCATTACGTGCTAAGAACGCCGCACGAGAGCGGTTCAAGCCCACGGAGCAAGGCCTGTTTGACTACACCACTATAGCTAACTATCAGGCACGTCCCTTACAGCAAGTACAGATTGGAACCGGAAGAGGATTGTTTTCATGACCTACCTAGAAATAGTTAACAAGGTCTTGCGTTTGCTTCGTGAAGACGAGGTTGACACCGTACAGGTTACAGATGACGTAGTAGTAGCTATTGTGGCTGACTTCGTCAACGATGCTAAGCGGCTGGTCGAGGATGCACATGACTGGAACCCTCTACGTACTACTTGGGTGGAGACGCTTACTCCAGAAAACCAATACGTTTCCTTGACAAACAGCGGAAAATCTGCTAGAATAGAGTATATACGAAGTGCTGACAAGCCTTTAAGGGAAAGCACTAACGCGCAGCTTGAGAATCTTCAACTTCGTTCATCTGAATCCTCTTCACCAATCTATTACGCAGTTAGCGGTTTAGACGCAAGTAACGACTTACGCCTTCGTCTTTACCCTACGCCCGATACAGCGGAGACGATAACTGTAACTGGCTTCCGTAAGCAAGATGACTTGTCTGCTGATGCGGATGTGCTTCTTGTTCCTGCTCAGCCTGTCGTGTATTACGCCTTAGCGTTCGCGGCAAGAGAGCGTGGAGAGGTTGGCGGTCAGACTGCAGCAGAAGTATTCGCGATGGCTAAGCAATTCCTTAACAATGCTATTTCGTATGACGCTGCTCTTAACCAGCTTGAATATGATTGGTATACAGTCTAATGGCTCAGCAGCAGCAAAACCTAACGATACCTTCGCCGGGATACTACGGGCTTAATACGGAAGAAAGCCCGTTGCAGCTCGACCCCGGCTATGCTCTTGTGGCCGATAATGCTGTCGTGGACAGTAACGGACGTATTGGCAACCGCAAGGCATTTGCTGAGTTCACTACGGCTCTAAACCTCACCTACTCTACAGACCCCACCACTGAGACCACAAGCATTGTAGCGCACCGCATGGGTAGCGTTGTGATTAATGGTGTCACTAAGGTGCTGGTCACTGTATCCGTCTTGCAGACAGACGCCACTAACGCTCTGGTCCAAGAGGACTACTTCCTAGCTGAGCTTAATGAGCCGTCAGCCGAAGTGTATGAGCTAGACGAAATCACTCTCCCCACCGTCACCACTCCCTCGCGCCTTACCGACGCTAAGATTGTAGGCTTTAACGACGTAGCTTACATCTTCAGCGAAGGCAATGACGTACTGGTGTATGACGGCACCGCCTGCACTAACCTCTCAGCAGCCGCTGGATTCCTCCCACCGCAAGATAACGGCGGTAACATAGCCAACAAGATTAACGGCGGTGTGGTGTGTTCAGCGTACGGTAGGCTGTGGGTTAGCGGTGTAGACGGGGACGACCAGACCATCTACTACAGCGACTTGCTTATTGCCACCCAGTGGTATGATGGTAAGACTACGCCTACCGACCCGCTCAACACAGCAGGTATCATTGACGTCAGCGAATACTGGCCTAACGGCTCTGACCGTATTGTTAACATTGTAGCACACAACGGCTTGCTGTTGGTGTTTGGCCGACAGTCTACGCTCGTGTACTCAGGGGTGTCAGAAGACCCAGCCTCAGCGAACGGCTTACAGCTACAGGACGCTATCTCTAACATCGGGTTAGTGTCCCGTGACGCTGTTGCCATTATCGGCAGTGACGTGCTGTTCGTGGACGACTCGGGCCTGCGGTCTATTGGCCGTACGATTCAAGAGAAGAGTGCGCCTATTGGCAGCTTGTCAGTGAACGTACACAAAGACTTCACTAACCTAGTAGCTAGCACAGGGGACAAGTCAAAGATTAGCCTGTCCTACTGGATTAGTGAAAACCTTTTGGTCGTTAACTTTGCAGAGCAAGGTCTGGCCTATACGTTCGAGTCGCGTAATCCCTCGCCGTCCGGTGGCCTTAAGGCTACACGCTGGGTGGGCTGTCGCTTTGAGCGTACGCTGTACTATGAGGAGCAGGGCACAGCTCGCATCCTTCTTGCGTCTAACGCAGACAACACAGGCTTAATGACCTACGACGGCTTTATTCAATATGATAATGAGCCGTACGAGTTTAAGTATGAAAGCGGACAGCTAACTTTCGGCAGTCCGTCGAACACTAAGTTCCTAAAGCAGATTGACTACACGCTAGCCTCTACTGTCGTGGACGCATCAGCTACGGCTGAGTGGGGCTACTCCGGTACGTTAGACTACGCCAAACGGTTTAACGTACGTGCCACACAGCCAGCTTTGTATGGCGTAGCGCAGTATGGCATTGACGTATTCGGGGGCGCACAGGTTACCATCCGTCGCTATAAGACAAACACTAAAGGCAGCGGAGAATCTGTGGTGGTAGGCTTTAGGATTGACATTAACGGGAACAGTTGTTCTCTACAAGAATTAAACGTGCAAACACTCATTGGGAGACTTAACTAATGGCGGGACTATTTGACGTTCTCAGCGGCGTAGGTAGTGCCGCAGCGGGATTTGACATTGCAAGCGACCTGCGTAAAATGGGCGCAGAAGCAGCTAATAAGATGGGTGACTTGTCTAACCAGCTGCAAGACGACACAGGCTTCCGTGGCTTTGGTGTGACTACAGGCTTGGGTTCCTCTACTGTAGACCCACAAGGTAACATGAACCTTGGGGTAGGCCAGTCGCCTGAGATGATGCGTATGATGCAGATGATGCAAGCGCAGGGTGGCGGCTACAACCAAGCGGCTAACCAAGCCATGCAGCGTAGCATGATGGACACAGGGGCGCGTGAGCAGGCCATCTACGACCAAGCTATGGCTATGCAGAACCCCGCCCTAGACCGCGCTCAGGCCGCTCAGATGGCTCGTGAGTACGCTATGGGCCGTGGTGGCGTACGTGGCTCACAGTTTGGCGGTACTGAGGAAGATGCAGCTATGGCTCGCGCACGTGCTGAGGCGTCTAACGCAGCGGCCTTCCAAGCCATGCAGCAGGGTCAGCAGGAGATGATGAACCAAGGGCAGCTAGCTCAGATGTTTGGCGGCTTAGGCAACCAGACTAATCAGCTAGGCATGGCAGCGTACGAAGGTAGCTTCTTGCCCTTCCAGAACCAGCTACAGGCTATGCAGGTTGGTCAGAACAACGCTAACTTGGCTCAGACTGGTCAGATGACTGGCGCTAACTTAGCTGCACAGCTAGGCTTGGGCGGCATACAGTCTCAGATTAACGCTAACACAGCCGCTAACAACCTGTTCTCTAACTTGTTTGGTACTAGCATGAACGCTCTGTCTGGCGCTGCCGGTACTGGCTTTGAGCAAGGCGTAGAGGACTTCTTAGGTGACATAGGTGGCGGTTTGTTTGACTGGGCTAAAAATACATTGGGCATAGGGGGCTGATATAATGGCAGGCACGAACCAAGCAGTTAACCTTACGGGGATGCTTAGCCAGATAGGTAGCACCCTTAGCAAAGGTGTAGACATTTCTCCGCTAACCAGCAACATTGAGAATATGTCACGCCCTGAACTGGATATGAACAACCCTGACAGTCTTGAGCGTTATGCTAAATGGGCTGAGTCGACAGGCAAGCGTGAAGAAGCTATGTCATACCGGAAACAGGCGGCTGACTTACGTAAACAAATCCAAACAAACAATCGTGTTGCTAGTGCGTATGAGGACACTACGGCAGGGCAGATGCTTGCTCAAAACGGCGACGTAGAAGGGCTGGAATATTATATAAAGCAGCTTCAAGGCAAAATGAGGAACGAAGATGCAACGCCTGAAGAGCGCCGTACCTACATGGCAGAAATACAGCGCCTTAATTCTATGCGTCCGGGCGCTCAAAAGCAATCTGTTGTTAACAAAGGAAAGGGTGTTTTAAAGCTAGAACAAATAGCTAATGATGAGCAGTTTACACCACAGCAAAGAGCCAATGCGGCAAAGCAGCTTGAAGTTTTAAAGCAAGACCCCGAAGCTGCCAGTGCGGCAAATGACATGAAAGTGCAGCAGTTTAGGCAAGAGCAAGCAATGGCTGAGATGCAAGCCGATGAGTTTATTAAGCAAAACACTTCTTCAATTATGGATGCTATTAAAAGCCAAGACCCAGAGGCCTTGTCTAATTTAGTATCTAGTGCTCCTCCTGCTGCTCAAGGTAAAATACAAGCCACTGTAAATAACTACATTAACATACAGCGTACAGCCGATGATTGGGCTGAGCAACGTGCCGCTATGTCATCTCCTTTAGACATAGATGAGGCTATGGAATCTTACGCTGAGCTGCCTGAAGAGTTTTTAAAACCAATTCAAGGTATGTATACTAGGGCCGCTAAGTTTCAAGAAAATAACTTTCACAACGGTCAGTGGGACAACGAAGCGGCTCTTGCTCAAGCTAAAAAACTAGAAGCAGATGCAGCTTCTTTAGCTAAAATGATGGTTTTTAATCACGCACAGGCAGAAGCAGGCAAACTAAGTCGAGAGCAGGCTCAAACAGAAGCACAGATACAAAGGTTAACTTTGCAGATTGAAGAGCCTATTCCTCTTACGGAAGTAGCTCGATACGCTAATCAAAAGTTTACTACGTATAAAGCAGACGGAACAGTTAAGTCTAGGCCTACTCAAGAACAGTTTGAGGAGGCGGAGCAGATTCTACGAGAGCGCCGCAACTATGCTATTGATAGGCAGATTTCTATACTTCGAGGTGAAGAAGTTACTGAAGAAGAAGTAACACAAGAGCTTACAAGCGAAGATGTTTTATCTTACGTCAATGACGGTTTTTCAACGCGGCAAATAGCTAATGCTTCTGGTCTAACTGTAGAAGAAGTGGAAGCTATTATAGCAAAAAATAAACAGCCAAGTTACATAGAAAGAGTACGCAGCAAGTTATCACCTATGGGAACATACGGCGGGAAAGCTCCCTCCCTTACTGAGTTAGCTAACGGAGGACGCTAATGCGTGACCCACTAGGACTTAGAGCACAACGCACAGCTTCAGACCCATTAGGGTTAAGGGGTGGAGTACGTCCTGAAGAAGACTACAGCGACTTCCGTGCTGGCCTTACAACTTTTGTAGAAGGCGCAGTGGGCGCTGGCGATGAGCTTGATGCTTTGCTTCGCCGTGTTTCAGGGGACGCTGACTCTTGGGACGAGGCTATTTCTGCTTCTCGTGCAGACATGGCTGCCTTTAAAGAAGACAACAAAAACTTAGCCACTGCTTTAGAGTGGGGAGGTATGGCTGCTGGCTTCCTTATTCCTGGCGCTGCCGTAGCTAAGACAGGTCAGGCGCTTTCTAAAGCACAGCAAGCCGCTAGGCTAGCTAAGGTTGGAGCAGCAGAAGGGGCTGCGTACGGTTTCTTGGCAGGCGAAGGAGAAGGCCGCGTCACAAGTGCAGCCCTTGGCGCTGGCTTAGGCGGTGGCTTAGGCTATCTGTCAGGCAAGCTGCTGACCAAAAATGCAGATGACATAGCGCGTATTGACGCAGAAGAAGCGGCTCGTCAAGGACAAGGTACGCACATCTGGGGCGATGAAGGCTTTAGCCCGGACGTGTCAGCAAAGAAAGGCAAGACAGGTTCTGGTACGTATGAGACTTCAGCGTATAAAAGACAGGTAGGTGATGTAGCGCAAGAGGGCGACGGAGCTGTTGTCTCGTCTTCGTTAAAAGATAAGGTAGGCGACACCGTAGACTCTATTCTTCTTGGTACTAAAGAGTGGATGACTAAGAACGGAAACGCTAGGGCCGCTCGCTTGCTCACTGACTCAGAGCTGCTCATTAAGTCTTCGTCTCGTGAGATTGACGACGTGTTTGAGCGCGAGCTTGCAGACACTATGCGCGTAATAGACGACAACAGAGCCACCAAAACTTTACTTATAAACGTAGGCAGAAAGAAAGCAAAGGGTGAGCAGCAGCGTTGGACAATGGACGACGTGATGGCTTCGGCACGTTCGCCTGAAGAAGCTGCTGAGTTGCAGAAGTTGCGTGACTTATACGACGACGCTGTGTCTAAAGAGTTTGCCGGATGGCAAAAGAAAAACAAAGAATACTTTCCTAGAAAAGCAAAAGGTGCTATCCCCGACAAGTCCCGAGCAAACATAGACCAGTATGAAAACCCTGTAGTTGCCTTTAAGGAGTACGTTAAGGACGTTACTGCTGCTCGTGTGCTGGCTTCTAGGTTTAACCTAAGCCAACAACAACTTGAAAAACTAAAGCCTAAGACGTTTAAAGGGGGCGATAAACAAACACGCTTAGATGCTGTTATTGACCTTATTGAAAAGGAAGCTGTCAAGCAAGGAGGCGGTAAGAAAAATGCTGCTGCCGTGAACGCAGCCAATAACTTAGCCGTAGGCCTTCGCACCGCACTTGTCCACGCTACCACTGGCGGGGATGCAATAGGCTCTATAGCACGAAAGGCTACGTCAACAGGCCTACTAGCCAACTGGTCTAACGCCGCTCTAAACGTGATTGAAGGTGTCTCATTGCCTATCTATCAAAGCGGCTTTAAAGCATGGGCAGGCACTGTAGCGCCCGGCCTAAAGGCTACGGTTATGCGTAAAGCTGCAGCCGAAAACCCCAACTGGCTTTCTACTCATGAGTTTGGCTTAGACCGTCAGTTCATGGGAGAGGTTGCAGCCGAGGCTGAGAAGGGTGTCGGTAAGTTTGTAGACACAATGGGTAACTTCTTCTACAAATGGACTGGCGTTCAGAACGTAAACGAGATGGGCCAAGAGCTAGCAGCCAACACGGCTATTAAGCGCGGTATGAACTTAGCAGCAGACGGGTCACCGAAGGCTATTGAGAAGCTGCGTAAGCATCCCGGAATGCGTGGCCTAGACAACCGGGAATTTATGGAGACGGTTGATGCGCTTAAGAATGGGGACGTACAGAACCAGTATGTAAAGCTATTTGCAGGCAATAGCCTAGCGGACGTACAGCCTGTCCTTGCTTCCTCTATGCCCAAGGCCTTTAATGAAAACCCAAATGGCCGTATCTTCTACTCTATGCTTTCGTACATGAACAGACAGTACAACCGCATACGTGTAGACATAGGACAGAACCTGATAGAGGCACAGCGAAGAGGGCTGAACACGAAGGAAGGACAGTCCGCTTTAAAGGATGCCTCTGTGGCTTCCGTTAAATACGTAGCACTCATGGGCTTAGCTAACGGCGTATGGGATGATATGCGTAAAGCTGGGTTCAATAAAGAAGACAGAGAGGCGCTGTTTGGGGACGGTGAGGTCAGAGGCAAAGAGATTGCTGATATGGAGCAATTCTTAGACTACATTGCCGAAACCACAAGCAACCAGTTAATGTCTAACATATCTAGCGGAGCTGTGAACATTCGCTCTGAGGAGTATGGTGGTCAACCTATAGACATAACGCCAGCTCCTGTGCAGGCCGGTATGCGTTTAGGCAGCGGCTTACTGTCGGCTATCAATCCTTTGTCAGAAGACACGTTGGCTGAGCGTGTAACACCACTAGCTAGAGTGGGGCAGTCGTACGTTCCGGGCTTGTCTCAAGCGGATAAAATCAGCAGAACAATAACAGGGGAGCGTCTCCTTACAGGTGACCCAATAGCAGAAGTCAGAGATATGATAGAAGGGAGATAGGGATGTCGCCTGATGACCAGTTAAGCATTGAACGTAGGATAGGTAACTTAGAGCAAACCCTAGCTGCTCACTCCGCCTTGATGCAACGCAACGCAGAGATACTAGACGACATACGCGAGCACATAAACAAGCCTGCGCGTACGCCTGAGTGGATTGCTGCTACCATTGGCGTGTTGTGTACGTGCGGTATGCTGCTGTACATGGCGTACATAAAGCCTATTGAAGAAAAGCTAGGAGTAGTGGATAGGGAGACAGGGAGGAACTATGAGTACATTAAGCGTGTTGACGAGTATGCTAAAGACAACAGGCGTATGCTTAATCCTCCTGACTAGCGGTTGCTCAGTGTTAACTGACGTAGCGAAGGAGGCTGTGCTAGGAAGCGCTGACAAAGGCATAGACGTAGATGCTAACGTAGGTCAGGCTAAGACAGAGGGTGAAGAGAACGTTGCTCAGCAGGCCAACACGGCTGTCACACTGCAGAACAAAAAGGCTCAGACGTATGAAAGCCCCGTCGAGACTGTCGTCAACGAAGCGGGGCTGCAGTGGTGGGAGTTAGGCATCATCATCTTGCTGGCAGGGTGGGCTATTCCATCGCCTGCTGAGATGCTGAGAGGTCTAATTGAACTATTCCGGCTCGGGCGAGGAACTTCCTTTCAAGGTCGTTCATAGTCCACCCACGTAGTAGTACCGTCTGGCTGTTCACCATCTCAACTCTCAGGCCCATCTCTATCTCCACGACAGTGGTAATGTGGTCTGGATTGATGGCTGCCGGTGTGCCGTTGAACGTCTCGTAGTAAATCATTCAGTGTCCTCAAGGTACTGCCGTGCCCACATACGCTCGGTGATGTAGCTCTCGAAGCAATGGTCTTCCTCGAAGGGTAAGAAGACCAAGTCAATGAAGGCAGCCAACAAAAGCCATAATGGATTCGTTGTCTTATTCATCTTAACTACGCGCCCACAACGGGCGCTAAGTGTTTCGTTAGGGTGGCCGTTAAACAACAGCACATTAACGAATTGACTAAGACAAGCCAGTAGGTTTATGACATAAGCTAACACTTTGTTCATTGCTTTTCCAATTGCATTATAAGTCGGTCGATGTACCATCTGCATTTCTTTAAGTCCTCCACTCCATTCTTGAAAGGCCACCGCCACAGATACTTGAACGCATTGAGCCACAAGTAGCCTACGAATGGCGACAGCTTAGCGTTCAGGGCCATTGACTCCATAGCCTCGATGCACTCAACCTCACCGCTACGGTAGTGCTTAGGCAGGTTCACTACGTCCTCTTGCGCGTCCGTTCTGATGTCTCTCTCCTCCATGTTAGTCTTGTCTGTCTCGCCGTAGTCCACAATAAACTTAGGCCTGCCGCCGTGGTTCTCTATCATACCTTCAACCTGACAGGCCTCGTGGTAGTTGCGTCCTGTGTACATTACGTTGTACGTGTCGGTGTCCACAACTTTGTAGAGGGGCCGGTCAATCGACCCCCTCTTCTCAGTGGTATTGCTCATCCGAACCTCCAGCACCATGCAGCAAGCCGTTGGCTATGATGCACATATCGAAGTGCGCCTCGGCTATGTTGTTGTAGTTGGACAGGACAGACAGAAACTCTCCTGCGTTGATGACGACAGATGCCTGAATTTCCTGACCCTTAAACTCACCGATGAACTCCGTGACGTGCTCTAGAAACTCTTGGATGGTTGGACCTTTCTTTGAGTTGAACTTACCATCGACTACTTTCATACGTCAAACCTCTCTGCACTGTCAATGATGTAGGACCGTAAGGCCTCTACTAATTCCTCGGAGCTGAAGCCAAGGATGTCCACAATCTCGTCTGGGTCATACCGCTCGGCTATTTCTTCGCACAAATAATCAGCGTCGAGTTTGTCTAAAGGCATGTCATATCCTCCGTAGCTTGCGTCCCAAATCCATTGGCTCAGGGTAGGGTGTCCCGTCGATAACCACTCCGCAGCCGATGATAGGTTTGAACTTGAAGTGCTTCCCATAAGCAAACGCAAGATGCGAATGGTTGACTCCGCAGCCAACTGCCATTCCCCACACCAGCTCGCTATCGCTAGCACTATATGACACCCCGAAGTTGCTGTGATTGTGACCTGACACGGTACACTGCATCCGTTGCTTGGCGTCATTGCGGAAGCCGTTAACACCGTTGGCGGTTTCACCGTGATGGTACAGGACTCCGTCGATTTCAAGTTGCTCTTCAATTTTCCACCCCTCCGGCATACCCAATAATTCTTCCATGGGCCTCATGTAAATTGACGGCTCCATGCCTAGCTTGCGTAGCTGTCGGGCAGGGATACGGTCATGATTTCCAAGTATTAAGGTGAGGTTAGGAAACGCTTTGTACCAAGCCTTAGCAGAATCAAGGGCAGAGACATACTCACCATGAACGTTATGTAGAAGAGGCTCGCTATCGTGAAAACTGAGGCTGTGGTTATCCATAAAATCCCCAATGTGAACGACAGTGTCCACGCCCCAAGCCTCGAAAGTTTCTTGGCAGAACTCAAGGTAACCCTCCAACTCATACGGTAAGTGTGTGTCTCCGATTATACCTACTCGTGCCATTATATTCTCCTATGCGTTTTGCATCTGCTGCATACACGAAAGGTACACACCTTGTAGTATTCTTTCTTTCGTAACACCTCTAATCCAAGCCCTAGTGGCTGCTCCTGTAGCAGGTATTACGTGACGAGCCAGCTCCGGTTCCTGCTCTTTCAGGTCTGACAGGTACTTCACCCGTTCGGGGCCGCGTAACTCCATAACTTCCTGTACGCTAGCTGCTACACGCAGACAGAACGTCTCTTTAGGTAATGCACCTACCGCTCGCTCGGCCCCAAGCATAAGGATAAACATTACGACAAGTCCTACTATCAGGACAAATAAAGCCTCCCAGTCAAGGCCTCTCATATCGCCACCCCTGCAAACACCTCAAGTTGCTCGTCAGGTGTTGAGTAAAAGTTATACACTCTAATCAGCGCGAGTAGCGTCTCGGGTTCTGCTGCGTATTCGTCTACTTTTATGTGGGACAGAAGCTCTTCGCGTATTACTTCAACCAGAGCATCATCGTTCAACACTAAAGTACGCTTCATTTCTTTCTCCTAGCCGCTTTCTCGGCGTTGGTTTTCTTTTGATGGCATTCCTTGCACAGTATCTGGAAGCCGTCTACCTCACAGAACATACGCTCAACGAAACGTGGTAGGTCTTCATACTTACGTAGACTACCAGCCGGTTCGATGTGGTCCACCTCAACTTCCTTTGTCCCGAACCATCCGTCGCAGGCTGCACAAACGTACGTGTTATACGCTACCTTTGCCCTTGCCTTTGCTTCGAACTTCGGTCCCCACTTGGTAAAGGCTGACCGCAGGGCGGAGCGGATGAAGCCGAAGTATCGCGCCTCTGTCCACTTGCCGCCGTTGCGGGTCCGTTCAACTCTTCGGGGCATTCCACATCTCTCCGTCGCTACGCTGCATCCATAGCTGTCGGCCCTGTCGTAGCAGCCAGTCATCCAGTACCTTGACCTTGTCGTCTAGGCACATACCTACGTTGTCGTACGCCTCACTATACACTTTGTATACATAATCGTACATTTCTGTAGGCTCTGTCATCCAGTCGAGAGGCTCCAATACTTTCTTGGTAACCTTCTTGCCGAGCCGTTTGAATAGGCCGGGGATGTTGTCTGCTGAGTCGCCAGACAGTAGTTGTGTGTAGAACACTCGATTGGCTGCTTCAGGGGACACGCAACTTACCTCCTGTTTGTTCCAGTTGTAATGCCATCCGGGTACGCCCCACAGGTCCTTGTCAATGGTTGCTATGCCGTGGCCTAGCTGACAAGCTGCTGTGGCTAGCGCATCGTCTGCTTCTTTACCGTTGATTTCTATGGCACCTAAGTTTTCTATCAGGTACTCACGCATTTCGTAGAAGTGTGGCGGCTTCTCTTTCTTCCTTGTCCCTTTGTAGGGGTAGGCGTCGCATCCCAGCTCCTTCCGGTAGTTACCCTCGCCGGTGAGGTATACGTCAATACCGTCAGCGTTGAGGGTAGCCATTAGGTTCTCTAGGAACACACGGGCAGAGCGGGCAGCGAACGAGAAGGGGTCGTCCTTAGCAGCGAAGCATACGCTGTAAAGCACCACGTCACCGTCCACTGCCCAGCGCATTAGAGGACTTCCTCTTGCTCGTCCACTACGTCGTTGGTAAGAGCACCAGTCGCAAGCTCTTCAACCACCAGCTTGTAGACACGGAGGCCATTGCCATACTGACCTGACATACGGTGTGAGTAGGCACCCAAGGTAGCTCGTACAACTGAGCCGGGACCGATGAGGTCAGCGTTCACTACGTTGCCGTCAGTGTCAACGATAACTACCTGCTTACCGTTGTGGACAATCGGGTACTTAGACTTGGCTTGAACGAAGCGGCCACGGTTGTAGTCGTCGTCCTTGAACTTAACCTTAACGCCCAACTCTTCCAGCTTCTCAGCCGCTCGGTCAGAGAGGTTGGCTAACTGGATGGTGTAGTGTGTGCCGTCACCGCCGCCGAAAGGAGTCTCAGGCTTGGTCAGGTTAGGGAACGCTACTGTTGCGCGAACTGTTGCTGTCATGTTTTCCATAATGCTTTCCTGTATTTGTCGTGGAAGTTAACAAGACTCTTCAGTCTTATAGTACATAGTACATCACGTGCGGCTAGGTGTCAATGGGTTTGTGCCCATGAATCACCTACTTGGTACTCGCCGTCGAGAGGACAGCGTAAGTCAAGGACACGACCTGCCTCCCGTATGGCGTTGCGGAAGATTATGCCTACACGCTCGGCGTATTCTTCCGGTGCTTCTACTTGGAACTCGTCGTGCACTTGAGCCACCAGCTTGTACGGGTAGTGGTACTTGTTCAGGCGCTCGGACGCAATGACCAATGCCTGCTTCATCACGATAGCACCAGCGGATTGCAGCAGGGTGTTGAGGGCTGCATGCTCTGACCGCACGTGAACACGGCGGCCATCGAGGCCGGGCACTGTACCGCTGCCAGCTATCTTGGCAACCTTCTCTAGCAGGCGCTGTAACGCAGGCAGGGAGCGAAGGAACTTGGACTTTAGCTTGGCCCCTTCCTTGGCACCACCGCCTACGATAGAGCCTATCTTGGCCTCCCCTGCACCGTACAGGAAGGCGTAGATGAACGTCTTAGCCTGCGGTCTAGTCTCCAGCCCTGCAGCTTTCTGGTTGTGAGTGTGGATGTCACCGTTGAGTATCAGGTCTGTGTACTCAGCGTCGCCCATGTAGTGAGCCAGCATACGTAACTCCAGGCCCGAGGCGTCGATGCCCACTAGCTTGTGCCCCTCCGGTACAACGAAGCACTGACGATACGTAGGGTCGCTAGGTATCTGTGCCATGTTGGGGTTGCTGTGTGTCATGCGGCCTGTGACAGCACCGCAAGTATTCACCCTGCCGTGGATGCGACCGTCTTCCTTGACGTTGTCGAGCCACGACTTGAGCATACCTAGCCTCTTGGATAACGTGAGGTATTCGAGGACGAGCACAGCCTCCGGTACGTGTTCGTTCTCCGCGAGAGTAGTCTCGTCGACCTTTGCTTTGCCGGTCTCTGTGCGCGTCTTCCAAACAGCACCCTTAGCCTCAAGTCGTTCTGCAACCTGCGTACGTGACCCCGGATTGAATACAGTGACCTTATCCTTGAGGCGCTTCCCCGTCTTCTCTGAGTAACGCTCCTCGACAATTGGCGGGAACACGCTCTGTAACTCCTTCTCAATGTCATTCATGCGCTCCTTGTGTTGGTTGTGTAGGGCGAAAGCGGTAGCCTCATCGAAGCAGAAGCCGTTACGCTCCTGCTCCTTGGTGAGACGCGCCACGTCTAGCTCTAGCCTGACCGACTGGTCGCTGAACTTCATGTCAGCCTTGCGTTGCATCTGGTCTAGGAACACGTCCCAGTTGGCACGACAGTCCTGCAAGCAGTAGGTAATCATTTCGTCGCTCAGGCCGAGGTCGAAGTTAGCTGGGTCGAAGTCGTCCTTCAGTTCACCATTAGCCCTACGTGCCCAAGCGCGCAGGCTGTGTCCGCCGTCTGCGGAGGGGTCGAGGAGTCTTCCAATGACCAGAGTGTCAAGGCAGTCCCCATCCCAATCATAACCCCAGACATCGTAAAGGACAGGCATATCGAAGCCCAGAAGATTGTGTCCCACGATGGTGTCGATACCTTTAAGCTCATGCTCCAGTGCCTCCTTGCTTGTAACGTACGTACTCTTCCCACTGCTCGGGAAGTACAGTCCTACCATCCATATCGTACCGTGGTCGAGGGAAGTCTCGATGTCTAATACTGCTGTTCGTTCGCGCTGATACATGGGCGCTCCTCTCTAGCTGCGGTTCAGTTACGTTAGAGTAAAACCATCTGCTCATCTTGCTCATAATCTTCTCCTGTTCCAAAACTGTAAGACGCATACTGCCTACCGTCGTGCTGCTTCATTGTGCTGCGTATGCTGAAGCCGTCGTTCTTTAACTTGTGCACGACAGCAGCTAAGCGCATGACGCCGTACCGAGTCAGTGCTTCAAGCGGAGTGATGGTGCCATAAGTTTCAAGGTGATTCAAGACCATTTCTTTCTGCGACATTTTAGTACCCTCTTGGTTTACTTAAAAGAAGGAAGATGAAGGAAGAGCCTTAAGGTACCTTAAGGTACATCTTCCTTATCTCCCTTTGCCTTAATGCCTTATAGGTTTTATTGTAACGTCAACCTAAAGGCCTGTCAACTACAATTCGCAAGAGCCTCCAGTACAGGCTAGCGTCTTGGCTCCTTGTGTCGTGTCTTCCTTCTCGTACTCAGGCAGCTTGTCCCAGTCGATGACAGGCATTTGCGCTAGCAGCTCCTCATACTGCTGGCTGTCAATCTTCTGGTACGGTGCCTGCTTATATGACCCTCCGTCATGGGGCAGGAATGACATACCAATCATGTAGTCCCAGTTGTTATATGCCCAAGAGCATAAGTCAAACCATGAACTGTCGGTGTAGTATGCCGTCAGGGACACAGTGTGCTCAGCCCAGTAGGTGCCGTACTGCTTGGCTAACTCTAGCTGGTCGATGGTGCCTACGTCCTCGACCGTAAGCGCACTGTCGGGTGCCTTCATCGGGAAGCTGAACACCGTAGTGGTCTCAGGCTTCATGACGCATGGCTCGTACGGTACACCTTGGTCGATGAGGAACTGCGTCAATGGGTCCTTGTTGTCCTGACGTACCGTTCGGATGTAATACTGAGAGTACCGTGGGTGGATACCCGAGGCGCTGTCCACTAGCTGTGACACAGTACCAGAGGGCTTCACCGTGGTAATAGCAGCCGACGGATTGATGCCTAGCTTCTCAGCCCACGCATCGTTCACCTCGACAGCGTGTTGACGTAGCTCTGAGAGCCACTGAGCGGCCTCCTGAGACACTTTAGACAGCACCGGGTGGTCACATATACCTGTGAAGCTAACGCCCAGCAGACGCTCTTCCTCGCAGTTACGCTTCCACTTGCTGCGTAAGTATCGGAAGTCTGTCAGCGTAGACTGCAGCGTACCCATGATGGTGGCGTACCCGACCTTCTCTTTCAGGCTTTCGAGCGTATCGTGAGGTCGAATCACCACCTCCGTCAGGTTACACATCTGACCCGAGCGCAGCAGAATCTCAGCGCAGGGGTTGACACCCATGATTTGCTCGGGGTCACGCTTGCCGTACTTGGCTGCCTTCTTCTTGGCTGCTTCACGGTTGAAGATACCACGCTCACCGCTGAACGAATCGTACAGGGAACGCATCTCATCCTGAAACACTTGGAAGTCTGGACGCTCGGTGTACGCTGCGGAGTTGTTAGCCAGCGCACGTTGGCCGTGCTCTTGCCACCACTGCCCTGACTTAGCCTTACGCATGCGGTCGTCGGACACGTTGGACAGACTAATCATTGCGCTTCGACGTACTCCACCGACCACCACAATTTCACCTACCTTACACATTAGGTCGTGGCATTCTATGCTGTTCAGCTTGCGACCGGCTGCACCCTTGAAGGTACGGACAGCGAACTCGAACAAGTCCATGAGGGGCTGCGGTCCTGACGCTCGCCCTCCGAATACCTTGAGGCGCTCACCGGCAGGCCGGACATGAGAGTAGTCAACCTTGGGCACCTCGCCAGCATACAGCATGGCAATCAACTGACGGAACGCCTTGGCCCACCCAATCTTGCTGTCGGCTACGACGATGGTGGTTTCTGTGTCGTGGAACTCCTCAGCCACCTCGGGTAGCTTGCTTACCTCTTGGCGCTCGACACTAAAGCCCAGCCCAGTGCCGCAGCATAGGACGTATAGCGCCTCATCGAAAGCACGAGGGTGGTCAACGGATAGGAAGGCGCAGTTGTAACCCGCTACGTGGTCACGGTCTAGCGCCGGTCCTGCAGTCCACAAGGCCCGCATGCTAGGCATCACGTCTAGGTTGGTGATGGCTTGCTGTAGCTGGCGGGCTACGTCTGCGCTGATTAGGCCCTTATCTGCCCAGTAGTACACATAACGTGCTGCGGTTTCGTCCCAGAACTCACGGCGCTGGTCTGCTTCACGCCATCGGGCATAACGGGATAGTGCAATTAGATTTTGATAATCATTCAAGGGTGGTACTCCTATACAAATGGTTGGTTACGGGTTTTCTTTCTTTCTTCACAAAGCTCTAGCACTTTGTTTTTGTCGCGGTCATTCATGTGCGACCATTGCTTAATCTCAGCCAGCGAGCGGTAGCAGTACAGGCAGAAGCCATCGACTGCTCGGCACCGCTGGGTGCATGGACTTGGTACGGTCATAGTGCTTCCTCCTCTGCTTCCACCGGCTCGTACTCGGACAGCCTGCCGGTGGCGTTGTCGTATAGTAGGTGCCCAGCGGGGCCGGTGATACCACTGAACCGGTTTTTCAGGACACGTACGCTGGTAGTGTTACGTTCGATTAAATTGTCAGCTTGCCCGTTACGCTCAAGGCCGATGACAAAGTCTGACAGTTGGGCGATGGCCGCGCTGCCGCGTAGCTGTGACAAGCTAGTAGCCGCGCCTTCCTCGTGGCCCTTACCTTCGGGGCGCTTGAGGTGCGAGACAGCGAACAGCACGATGCCGGTGTCTTGCGTTAAGGTACGTAGCTTGGTCATGATTTCATCGAGTGCTCGACGTTCGTCACCGTGCTGACCGGCACTGACCAATATGCTGATATGGTCAAGCACCACCACCTTGCAGTCGAGGGCCTTAGCCAAGAAGCGCACACGAGCCACCACTTGGTCAACGGTAGCGCCAGTGTCGAACGACGCGTCCATAATCATTAGCTGACCGTCACCGAACACACGCTCGAACGACGCACGATAGGCCTCGTCTCCGCGTTTCACGCTGCTGGTAGGCAGATGCACAGGGGTGGATAGGTCCACGCCCATGAAGCCCTCAGCCGTACGCTCGACCGATTCCTCCATGAACAGGCAGCCTATCTTATTGTCCGTGGTCTGCCGTATGTGCATGACAAGCTCACGCAGGATAGATGACTTACCTAGACCAGAGCCTGCCGTGATGGTGACCAACTCGGTGGGTCGGAACCCGAAGGTCAAGTCGTTTAGCTTCTGCCAAGGCCAGTCGCCTAGTGCAGCGGGCTTGTCAGTGTTGAGCCGTGCCCATAACTCATCGACAGACAGCACACCCTTCGGGGTATACTGTGAGGCCGACCAGTACAGGTCCGAAAACTCTTTAGTCAAGCCAGCCTTCAGGTAGTCGTTGGCGTCCTTGCCTTGCTTGGGGTCCAGTTTCATGACCCGCAGCTTACCGGCGAACACGTCGGCTGCCTTCTCAACCGCTGCCTTGCCCGCCTCATCTGCATCGAAGCACAGTATGATTTCCTCGAAGCCGTCTAGGAATTCGTAGCTAGCTTTGAAGTCCCGGCCTGCACCTGACGCACCGCTACGCAGTGACACGACAGGTACCTTGCCCTGCAGTATCTGCCATGCTGCCATCGTATCAAGCTCACCTTCGGTGACTACAATGCGGTTACGTTGGTGGTTGCCGTACTTGTGTTGACCGAACAGGCCGGTGTCCTTTGTGTCACCGACAGCACGGAATGCCTTGTTGGGTCCTCGTATCTTGAACCCTGCAGGTTCGTGATGGTCCTCCTTGAAGTAGGGGTAGAGATGGGTGCCGTCTCCCTGTACCACTACGCCGTAGTGCTTAACGGCAGCGGCGGAGATGCAACGGTCAGGGATAGACTGCGGCTGTGCTGTGGCCCATTGCTGGACGTAGCGGTACAGGTCTGGGGTTTGGATAGGTCGTGCCTCCCTTCGGAATGTTAGTTGGCGGTTGCCTTGCGGCGGTTTACGTACATCACAGCTGAAACAAGTGGACCAGCCGTCCGTGTTGATAGCGAGGGCGTCGCTGCTTCCGCAGTCATCACACGGGAGGCCGGTTTGGGTAAAATTGCTCATAATTTCCCTCCGCGGGCGTTCCATGGTATCAGAAAAACTCGTCGCTGTCCATAGCGTCGCCCGAGTCTTGGTAGTATTCACGAGATGCTTCGGCAGCGTCACGCTCGGCGACCGTAAGCGGCACACCCGCCTCGTCAACGTCACACTCAACTTGCACGAACTCACCCCAGTGGTTGTTGAAGTCCGTCAGGTGGTCGGGGAGGGTGTCCAGTAGGCTAAATCCGTCGGCCTGCTCAATCTCAATGTAGCTACCCATCGGCAAGCCACGGCCTACCCGTGCAGCTTTCTCGGCGCGGTCATCATACGGTACTTGCTCGATTGTGCCGCCATTGTCTAGGAAAATGAGGACATCTTCCGCTAACTTGCTTTTAATCTCTTGCTTGCTCAAACCTTTCAATGCAGCCATTATTTACCCTCCTCCTGTTCTGTTGTGTGACATTCCGCGCAGACGTTATCGTCTAGCGTCTCGGAATAGTATGCTTCGTCGTTCCAGTGTACGGCCTCACTGCAGCCCGGACACGTCCAGTTGTAGTCGCTCATCGTTCACTCCTTGATTTCTGAAAGTATAATGAAAAGGGCAGCCGCTAACGCGACCACCAGAACAAAGTCACAAAGCATTACACACCTCCTAAAATATCACTTGTTCAGCCATACGCCGCCATTTTTCAGACTGGCGCAGGCAATTATAAGCTAATTCGAGGTACGTAGCCTTGAGAAATTGGCTGTCAGTTTCCCGCGCGGCCTTGCGATACCGGCGAGCGTGTAGCAATTCCTGCGCGGCTGAGCGCCTACGGCGTAAACGCGTCAGGCGATTGTATTCTTGCCACAATTCTACTTTATCGGTCACGAAATTCTTCCTCCATTGTCACCATGTTTTGATACTGCCGCAGGCTTTGCGCTGCAGCGTCCGAAACGTACCCACGACGGCACAGCAAATCGTCAATGTGGTCTGTCAAATATACATTGCCGGTCACTTCGGTGTCATCTATGAAGTAGCGGCCATCGTCGCGAACTAGCTTTAGGTTGCACAAAACCACCTCATCGACATACAGGAACTCATCGTCGAAGTCCTGCCACTCACGGTCTAACCACCAGTATTCATCGGGGTGCACGTGGAAGAACTCCGAACCGTGCACGTCGTCAAACCTGAACAGGTACAGACCGCCAATTTTTTGAATGAATCCGCCCACGGTGAAGTCGGGTCTGTATACGATTGTTGATTGCATGATAGTCTCCTTGTTTAGCCCACCGCGATTAGGTCGGCAGGGTTGAAGCTGGACGCCTTCGCGCCATGTACCTGAATGAATATGCTCTTGCCCTTGCCGCGCCCGCTGCCGTCGCATACTCCGCACTCTTCGCACGATAAGTCGGCGCTATCGGATAGGCATTCCACTTCGCCGCGAATAGACTCGGACTTGTCGCGCACCACACGAAAGTACCGGACACCGGCGGCTTGGTACCGCTCCGCTTGCTCTTGGGTGTCAGCGGACGCCATGCATACGTCCAGCAGGGCCGCGTCAAAGCCGCTGTGAGCCATTTGGTGAGTGTAGCCAGTATGTCCAGCCGCCTTGCGCGCTATCGTCGCCCACAGGGCCGTTGGTGCGGCAGCAGGGTCGCCATAGGCACCCATCCTGACTTTGCGGTTTCGGATACGGCGATGGAATAGCGCCATGTCGGTGCTGTACGCTCCGCGCTGGTATGCTTTCCACACTGCTAGCGGGGCCTGAAATACGGTAACGTAGCACGAGCCCTGATTGGCCGGACGGTGCACGCAATCGCCACACACGCTAGCGTCATCGCCTGACTTTAGCGCGTGATGTGGTGCGATGTCTTCGCGCAAGACCCAAGTCTGCACCATGTTCCCTGTTTTGGCGTTACTGGTGGACATTGTCGCAATAACGACGATGGGAGCGCCATCTAGGCGCGACGGTCCGCGATATAGTACAAAACCTGTTTCTTTGCTCATTGTCATTCCCTCCTTAATATCCTAACCATGCCAGCACAGCTTGGGCATCATACATGCCGTTTGCGTCTGCTTCAACGTCTGCAATAAACTCTTGGATTTCTACGTCCCCACAGACCCCGTGCTTCCGTAATTCCGCAATAGCTCGTGCCTTGCTTATTTTGATGTCTTCCGCTGAATCGTAATACATGACCGCTCTCCTTTATAGTCCAAATTCTGCAAGTTTAGCTTGCATTTCAGCATTGCTCGAATGTCCCGAGAATACTGCAGGGGCGTCAGTGCCCCACCATTGCTTCTCACCGTCTGCATCGAGTAGCGCGAATGCATCGTTCACAGCGTCTATGTCTACCACCTGACGCCACATTCCCGAAACTTTAACCCAATCTCCCGCGAATACTATCATTTGTTCAGCGGCGTGTTCTTCAAGTAAGGCTTCGGCTTCTTGAGCGGCTTTATCTGCCTCGAATGCGCGGCGCTTGCGCTCAGCGATGACCTCTTCGGCCAGCGCATCGGAAACGTCAGCACCATAGGCATTGAGAGTAAGACGGCCCTGTAACACTTTGAAGTCAGCGTCGGAGTAGGTGGTTAGGTTGGCGCGGATGTCGGCGATGATGGCGGTTGAGTTGTTCATGATATGTATCCTCGGTCTAGTTAGTGGCACCCCAGCGGTGCCGATGGCGTATTATAATCACACTTCGAAACCGGAGCGCAACACTTTTCTGAATTTTTTTTCGCGGCACCGTATGGCCGTGCAGTCTGGCTAGCGATTAGACGGCTTTATAGTACCGAATGGACGGACAGCATATAACATTGGACAGCACCGGACAGTACCTAGCGGGTTCGGCCTAACGGTCCTAGCGGTTGCCGCCCCTTCCCTTCCCCTAACCCTTTCGGATATCGAAACACTAGCGGACCCCAACGGGTACCGAACGGACCCCAACGGGTACTGTACGGCCTGTGGGTAACCCTGTGGGCATCCTGTGGACAGGGCTGTGGGTATCCTGTGGGTATCCTGTGGGTATCTTGAAGTTATCCACAGCTTATCCCCCGGGGGGCCTGGCGGCATGCACGTGCGCGCGGGGTGGAGCCTCCACTTGCAAAGAGGAGATTTTGGACACCTAATAGTCCAAAAAGGTACTTAATGGACACTATAAGGTCCATAAAGGTATTTAATGGACACTTAATGGACCATTATCTACCACCCCTAAGTACCTCTCAATCCTGCATAAACACTGTATATCCGTACAGTACCTGCTGCTTACCAAAAAGGACCTAGCCGACTGTCCGCCCTTAAGGGTACTACTACCACTTAAAGGACTAAACGTATTGACAGCAGCTTAAAAGTATGGTACAATTATACCTATAGTATGCACTTTAAGGTACTCTCAGTCGATTTCCTGCTTCAGCTACAGCAACTTCATCTGCTTAATTAAATGCAACCGAGAAGTACCTCTTCAACAGCAACTTCATCAGCTTACTCTTCTACGTTTAAATGCCCTAAAGTACCTTAAGGGTCTTTAAGGTAAAGAAAAGGATGTTTTCATGACAAAAAGAGGCAGGCCTTCAAAACAAGACTTAGCTTCTACTAAAGAACTTAGTCGTCGTGAGCAGTCTGCCGCTTTAAAGGAATTTCGTTCACGACTCTTGCTCAACCCTAAGTCTCCTAAGTTAATAGAGAAGCTGTTCGAGACAGCGTTTGATGATGAACATAAGCAGCAAGCAGTCGCGATGAAACTTCTTGCAGACCGCTTACTTCCTGTGGCAGGTTTTACTCATGATGGGAAGCAGCAAGCAACTGTTCAAGTCAATATTACTGGTATTGGCGCTAGCGGTGTCACCGTCAACGGGACATCTGGAGACGAGGGAAGAGATTCAGAGACAATTGAAGACGCAGAGTGGGAGAGCGTCGAGGATGAGTGAGCTGATTGGTCGTGCTAAAAGACTAGGGGCTGACTACAAAACTGTCGTGATTATGTGTCGTGCTAACCCTGTCTGTCTTGAGATAGCTGCCGACGTGTACGGCCTTAAGGTTGTAGGAGTGGAGGAAAAAGAAACGGATGGCTAACGTCAACCTCTCCTTAACCTCTTGGCAAGAGGCTGTCTTCACTGACACTTCTCGCTTCAAGGTGGTTGCAGCAGGAAGACGTACAGGTAAGAGCCACTTGGCTGCCGTAGCCCTTATTGTGAACGCCCTGAACGGCCAAGACGGCAAAGTATTTTACGTAGCGCCTACGCAAGGCATGGCACGTGACATCCTCTGGGAGAAGCTGTTTGAGCTTGCAGGGGACATTATTGTTAACAGCAACATCAACAACTTAACTATTGAGTTAGCAGGCGGCAACACCATCTACTTGAAAGGTGCTGACCGACCGGACACCCTACGGGGTGTGTCTTTGAAGTATTTGGTCTTGGATGAGTTTGCGTTCATGAAGAAGGACGTATGGGAAGCCATCCTACGTCCCGCTTTGTCGGACAAAAAAGGCCATGCCCTCTTCATCGGCACCCCCGAAGGGCGCAACCACTTCTATGATTTGTACATAGGTGGTACAGCTTGGGACAACTGGAAGTCTTGGACGTACACTTCCTACGACAATCCGTTCGTAGACCCTGAAGAAATCGACCACGCCAAGAACACATTGCCCCGATGGGCCTTCCAGCAGGAGTATATGGCCTCCTTCGACGCTCAAGGTAGCGAATACTTTGACGTTGAAACGTTTGAATACTACGAAGAGAAGGACAGTACGGCCCTAGGCGACTACTACGTAGCCTGTGACTTAGCTGGCTTTGAGTCAGACAGGGGTAATAAGACGAAGAGAAGGGACAATTCAGCTATTGCTGTTGTGTTCGTGGACCATAACGGCAACTGGTGGGTTGAAAAGATTAGGTTTGGGCGCTGGACATTGGACGAAACAGCCCAGCACATCTTCGATGCTGTACGGGACTACAAGCCAATCAGTGTTGGGATAGAAAAAGGGATAGCCCAACAAGCTGTGATGGGTCCTTTGACGGATATTATGCGCCGAACCCACCGCTCCTTTCGTATTGAGCAGCTCAGCCACGGCAATCAGAAGAAGCAAGACCGTATTTTGTGGGCGCTTCAGGGCCGATTTGAGCACAAGAAGGTTAAGATTAAGCGAGATAAAGAATGGAACGCTACTTTTGCGGACGAAGCCGCTGCGTTCCCCTCACAGCTTGTACATGACGACTTACTAGATGCCTTGTCTTACGTTGACCAGTTAGCTATTGTGCCTTACGACAGTGGTATGGACGTAGAAGAAGACTGGGAAGCCTTAGACGCTATTGCGGGGTACTGAAGTGGAAGATATTTTTAAAGACCAGGAAGAATATGGCTACGAAGGTGAGTTAGCCAACTGGGTTATGGGCAAAGTTGAGAGCTATCGTGAGCACTACGACTCTAACTACGCCCACCAGCACGACGAATACATGCGCCTCTACCGCAGTCAGTGGACTACGGAAGACCGTGAGCGTATGTCAGAGCGTTCTAAGCTAATTGCCCCTGCTTTATCCCAAGCTGTTGAGTCTAATGTAGCGGAAGTAGAAGAAGCTACGTTTGGTCGCGGTAAAATCTTTGACTTACGTGACGACTTTGGCGACCAAGAGAAAGCTGACATGGTTATGCTGCGGAATAAGCTGCATGATGACTTTGCTCTTGCCCGCATCCGCTCCTCTGTAGCAGAAGTTCTCATCAATGCTGCCGTATTCGGTACAGGCTGTGCTGAAATTACGATTGAGGAAATGAAAGTACGTAAGCCTAGCACTCGTCCCACTATGGACGGGGCTATGCAGGAGTATGGCGTAGAAACCTCTTACCGCCCCATCGTCAAGCTCAACCCTGTAATGCCCAAGAACTTCCTCATTGACCCTGTAGCCACGTGTGTGGACGATGCGCTGGGTGTAGCCATTGATGAGTTTGTAAGCCGTCACATTGTTGAGGAGCTACAGGAGCAAGGCGTCTATCGTAACGATGAATACATTGGCGATGCTGCTAGCGACGAAGAGATTGAGCCAGACCCAGAGCTAGCCAACTTGCCGTCTGACAAGATTCGCCTAACCAAGTGGTACGGTAAGGTGCCTAGGGATATGCTGCTAGCTGAGGGCGTAGAAGAAGACGAGATTGAAGAGACTGGTCACTACGTAGAAGCTATTGTCGTACTGGCTAACGAGGGAATCGTCCTCAAGGCTATCCCGTCTCCTTATATGTGCCAAGACCGCCCTGTAGTAGCGTTCCAGTGGGACATTGTACCTTCACGATTCTGGGGTAGAGGGGTATGCGAGAAGGGCTACATGAGCCAAAAAGCGTTGGACGCAGAACTGCGCGCACGTATCGACGCCCTCGCCCTTACCACCCACCCAATGCTAGCCGCCGACGCTACACGTCTACCTCGCGACAAGAAGCTAGAGATTCGTCCCGGTAGGATGATTTTGACTAACGGCGCTCCTGCTGAAACCATCATGCCGTTCAAGTTTGGACAGCTAGACCAAGTTACGTTCGCCCAAGGCGCACAGCTTCAGCAGATGGTCAGTCAGGCTACAGGTGCTGCTGACGGCTCAATGCCGCAAGTACAGAACGATGTTACGGCTGCTGGCATGTCCATGAGCCAAGGCGGCATTGTCAAGCGCCAAAAGCGCACCCTGCTCAACTTCCAAGAGAACTTCCTGATTCCGTTTGTGAAGAAGGCTGCCCTTCGGTATATGCAGTATAACCCCGAAGAGTACCCAAGCAAAGACTATCACTTCATCCCGTTCAGCTCTTTAGGCGCTATGGCCCGTGAGTACGAAGTGGCTCAGCTTTCACAAATCTTACAGGTTGTACCACCTGACAGCCCAGCCCACGCTGAAATTATCAAAGGCATTCTTGACCACCTTAACGTGTCTAACCGTGAGCAGCTTATTGCCGCTATCGAGAAAGGCAACCAGCCTAACCCCCAGGCTCAGCAGATGCAAATGCAACAGCAGCAAATGCAGATGGGTGTGCTTCAGGGTCAGATTGCTCTGCTACAAGCTCAAGCCGCTGAGTCACAGGCACGTGGTCAGAAGTACGCCGTCGAAGCACAGCTATCTCCACAAGAGCTGGCGCTTAAGTACAGCGATACAGATAAAGACGGCACAGCAGACAAAGACTTTGAAAAGCGTGTTAAGCTAGCTGAGCTGATGATGAAAGAGCAAGAGCTAAAGATGAAAGGACAGCAGGCTAAAACATCTGAAGCAGAGGCAGAGTTAATCCGGCAGTTAACTGCAAGCCCAGAACAACAGCAACAGCAAGCGACCCAACAAGGGCAATAAGTTATGGCTTCTGATTTAGCCTTATTAGCTTTAGTTAAAAAAATAGAAGGGATTACAGGCCCTGCCGGTCCTGCTGGAGCTGTTGGCCCTGCTGGACCTGCTGGCCCTGCCGGTCCTACTGGAGCTGTTGGTCCTCAAGGTCCTAACGGAAAAGACGGACGTGAAGGACCGCAAGGGCCTAAAGGAGAGCAAGGACCGCAAGGGCCAGCAGGCGCAGATGGCTTTGATGGAAAGGACGGCATTGACGGTGTAGGCGTTGAGAGCGTCTCACAGGCCGCTGACGGCGATTTAGTCTTCACCCTAACCGATGGTACTGAGTACGTCATAGAATTGCCCTACGGGCTTTCTGGGGGCCTTGACGGCAATACGTTTATTGTAGGGCAAGGACCAAAAACCACTGGCGGTGGTGTAGGCTTAAACTTAGACGAAAGTGCCTTAAATCCAAACAACGGTGACATACTGCAATTTGATGCTTCTACTAATTTATGGAAAGCAGTACCTGCTGCTTTTATTAACGCAACTTATCAGAAGTTTAAGCCTTTAGACGCTGCAGACCTTGTTACAGCTAACGGCAACATTCTTTATTCGAGGGTTCCTTAATGTCCGTGTATAACTCTAACTTTACCGGCGCTGAAATTGATGCCGGTATTACAGCCGCTAACACCGCGCTGCAAAGCGTATCGGGAACAACAGACGAAATTGTCGTTACCGGCGGCGACACCATCTCACTAGCCGCAGCGGTTACTAGTTCTCTTGCACTTGCTGACTCAGCGGTTCAGTCAATCAGCGGTACCGTCAACGAAATTGAGGTCAGCGGAACCACGATATCGCTTGCCCAATCTGTTACCGACTCGCTTGCTTTGGCCGATAGTGCCTTGCAATCAATTACTGGCACCGTCAATGAAATTGAGGTCAGCGGCTCAACCATATCACTTAGTGCGACAGTAACGAGTTCTCTGGCATTAGCCGACAGCGCCTTACAAAGCGTCTCAGGCACAACAGACGAGATTGTCGTTACTGGTGGAGACACGATTAGTTTAGCGCCTGCCGTTACCAGCTCGCTCGCTTTGGCTGATAGCGCACTGCAAAGCATCACCGGCACGACTAACGAGATTGACGTATCGGGCAGCACGGTTAGCTTGGCAACAGCGGTTACCACATCGCTAGCCCTAGCCGACACAGCAACCCAACCGGCTGACATAGCCAATATGGTTGAGAGTGATACCACAGGGGTTACAGGGGCTGACGCAGTAACAAACATTATGTCCTTAACCCAAGCAGAGTACGACGCTATCACCCCAGACGCATCAACCTTCTACATTATCACGGGTTAATTTATGGCTATTAGCTTAGGCAGTTCTAGCGTAAGTAAGCTGTACTTAGGGGTAACTGAGGTTACCAAGGCTTACCTCGGCGCGACTGAAGTTTACAACTCTGGTGGTGTAGCTGATATTTACGCGGCCAACAGCATTAGCCCAGAGTTCGTCGCTGACTTCGCTAACGATTACTACCGTGTAGCGTCTAACGAATCAACCTTTGACTCAGCTTTGACGTTTAGCCGGTCAGGTAATGCCACGATGGTTGACTCTGATGGGTTGATTAAGTGGGCACCGCATAACTTTATTGATGAGTCTGAATTTGATGGTGGCACTGATCCGTTTGCTGGCAATTGGTCTCTTAACAACACGACCGGCGGCACAATCACAGCTACTACTCTACCTAATGGTCTTGGTGGCGTTGCGTTTGAGGTTACAGATACAACTGGTTTAGCGCGTATTCGTTACAACGATGTGACATGGCTAAAACCTCATACTACTTACACCGTTGGATTTTGGGTAGATAACTCTGCATCTAATTTAAACTTAAATATTTTTCGACTTAGCGGATTTAGTGATGTTACGGGAACAACATTTATAAATACAGATCAAGCCGACCCTGTAACGGGGTATGCGTCTATAACCTTTACAACCGGTGCAGACATAAATGGAGAGATTCTTTTAGGTATTACACTAACAACCTCACAAGGCGCGGCTGTAACGATTGGCGGTGTTCATATTTACCGCTCAGACCTTGGAGGCATGGTTGATAACCCAGACCGTGGCGACTCTTACGTCCCAACCACAGGCTCCGCTGCCTACCTAGCTCGCCGAGGCCACCACGTATACAACGGCACCTCTTGGGTGAACGAGGGGATACTGGTTGAGAGTGAGAGCAGGGTTAATCAAATAACTCAATCAGAAACATTCTCAAATTGGTCTCTTGGAGGCTCATCTACAATTACAACCAATCAGGCAACATCTCCATCAGGACAAAACACAGCAAGTAAATTAGTGGAAAGTACGTTAAACAGTAGCTTTATTGTTTATACCGCTGAGGGTGGACTTACCGGAGCTGCTTCAATTTTCTTAAAAGCGGCAGAAAGGTCGTTTGCTACAGTTTCCACTAGAGATGGAAATGACCAATATGCAATAACAGTCGATTTAACTTCCGGTCAAGTAACTCAAATATATAATCCAAACTCAGTCACTAGATCTTACTTTGTAGAAAATTATTCAAATGGCTGGTGGAGAGTTTGTATTGTAGGGCCATACGCTCAATATCCTTTTGTTATCTCTCCTGCTACTCAAGGCACGTTTAGTCAAGGCGCTTACGGGGCTGAAACGTATCAAGGAGACGGTAGCTCTGGTATTTACATATGGGGCGCTCAAGCAGAAGACGGAGCATCAACCCCATCCTCCTACATACCAACCGGCGGCTCCACTGTTACTCGGGCGGCTGAGACTTTAGAAATTGCCAATGCTAACTATCCGGCAACCAATCTAAACAACTCAGTTCAAATGCAGTGTGTTACTGACTTTAAATCACCTGAGACTTTTGGAGAAGCGGAATGGTTGTATGCAAGCAGTATCAACAGATTTGTTAGTAACGTTAGCGGACGATTTTATGTGTATTGGGGAGGAGGAGAGGCTAGATCAACTAGCACAAACAGAGGGACTGGCTTAAACACGCCAATCAATTTTGCTGCTCGCTTTAATACAAGCTCCGATGAGCAACAACTAGCGTTTTCTGGCACATCCTATACGACTACAACATGGGGGCCAACAGCGGCTAGTGTCAGTGCTTTACATATTAACTCAGGAGAAGCAGCATCTACCGTTCAATTGGTGCGTCTATGGGATGAAGACATTGGCACAGCAGGCATCGAGGAGGCTTCATCGTGACCACAGACGACTACGGACGGCCTATTGTTAACGACGTACCCGTGTACGCACGTTTAGCCGGTGGTGTGCTTCACGTGATGACACGCGCTGTTGATAAGGCAACCTTTGACTTTGTGGCTGAAGAAGTTGGCCTGTTGGTGCGCGAAACGACAGAGGATGGTCAAGAGATTGTCAGGGTATCTAGTGGTAACACCATCACTCGCATTGGCCCTCACGTGCTAGTCCAAGGTACCTACGACGTAGATGGTAACGAACTAACGCCGCCTGTGTTTGACACGCGCTACCATGTTAACTTCTGGCTAGGCACTGAAACTGTCGAGCGTGGCGAGTGGGTGACGTGGATTGAACAGTGGATGCTCAACGGCACCTTGGCTGAACAGAACAAGTCAGAAGTTGCTTTGAAGTATCAGGGTATTGAATTGATTGACCCAGTGTCTATTCAGACGCCAAGTAACGTATTGCTATAGGAGGTAGTAATGAAACCATGTGCATCTTGTCCGTCACCTGCTAAGTGCATGAAAGCAGGTAAGTGTATGAAGAAAGCTAAGCCTAAAGCTAAGTCTAAGCGCGGCGGTATGAAGCGTGGCTACTAAGACTAGCAAACCCGCTAAGGGCAAAGCTAAAGTGAAGGTGACGGCTAGCGGCAAGAAAGTTAGCTATGGTCAGGCCGGTAAAGCAAAGGACGGAGGCCCTAGAGTACGCCCCGGTACCAGTAAAGGTGATGCTTATTGCGCTCGCTCAGCCGGTCAGATGAAAGACCACCCTAAAGCAGCTAAAGACCCCAACAGTCCGCTACGTCTTAGCAGAAAGCGTTGGAAATGTAAAGGTAGCAAAAGTACCAAATAGATTGACTTATTACCATCTTTATGGTACAATGGTAAATTAGGTACCCCCACTGGCCCGAAAGGAAAACCAATATGTTCGCTACAGTTCAAGACGTTGACAAAGCCTTAACGCAAGTCAACAGCGTCTTCTCTCTTCTTAATAAGCATATAGCTAAACTTGAACAACGGATTGAGGAGCTTGAAGCTAAGCCAACCTCACGCCGCTCAACCACGAAGAAGGAGGAAGAAAATGACGCTTGAAGAACAGAAGTTTTTTAATGATGCTCGTGAGATGTTTATTTCTGCTGGATGGGAGAATTTTATCGCTGACGTGACTCGCAACATCGAGAACACTCGCGTTGAGAATCTTGAAGATGAGAAGGCTTTCTGGATTGCTAAGGGTCAGCTTGCTGTCCTACACCAGATTGCTGGATACGAAAACCTCATCTACCATAGCGAAGCAGAGGCCGAGCAAGACGATGAGTCGTAAGATATTTGATGCACGTTGCACGTCATGCAACACAGTGTTTGAAGTGTTTGACTACCTTGACGCACCTGTCGGGTGTAGCTGCGGAGCGGTAGCCAAACGCATCATCTCTCCTGTTCGCTGCAAACTAGACGGCACTTCTGGGGATTTCCCCGGAGCTGCCATCAAGTGGGCTAGGGAGCATGAGAGAGCAGCGCGGAAGGGTAACGGCTGAGCCAAAGCCGCCTTCTTTAAACCTTAACCGATAACCCCTAGTGGACCGGAGTGATATGATATGGCACGTTTAGTAGACCCCGAAACGGAAGACAACCGAAAGGAAACCTTTGAAGTAACTGAGACTACGGAAGAGCTTGTAGAGTCTACAGAGCCGGAAGAAGTCTCAACACCGGAGGAGTCCTCATCCGACCTTCCTGATAAGTATAGGGGCAAGTCCGTTGCTGAACTAGCGGAGATGCACTCGAACCTTGAACGTCTTATGGGCAAGCAATCACAGGAAGTGGGCGAGCTACGTAAAGCGTTTGACAAGATGGTTCAAGACTCTCTGACGGCTAAGCAGCAAGACGCTACGCCCGAACCAGAACTCGATGACGTTGACTTTTACGCAGACCCTAAAGCTGCGTTCGAGAAGATGCTTAACAACCACCCTACGCTTAGAAACGCTCAAGAGGTGGCACTTCAAATGCGTAAGCAGGAAGCGTTGGCTGCATTGCAGGCTGCTCATCCTGATATGAAAGAAGTGCTAACGAATAAGCAATTCCAAGAGTGGGTTGGTAAAAGCAAGATTCGTCAACAACTGTTTGAAGATGCTGACAAGAACTACAATTACGAAGCTGCTAGCGAGCTGTTCGACCTGTGGAAAGACCGGCAGGCTGTCGTTAAGCAGACCGCAAAGGTAGAAAAGGTGGCTCAAAAGCAGGAGGTGAAGAAAGCAGCCACTGGCTCAGTAAGGAGTAATCCTGACAGTCAGTCGTCTCGTAAAATTTATCGTCGTCGTGACATCATTGAACTCATGAACAAAGACCCTAAACGCTACGAAGCCTTACAACCTGAGATTATGAAAGCATACTCAGAAGGCCGTGTGCGTTAACTTAGCCACTAAGGAGATACACCATGGCACTAGGAACAGACCACGTAACTGGCTCTGGTAAAGCCAACGGCACCGCTCAAACCTTTATTCCAGAGGTATGGTCGGACGAAATCATCGCTTCTTACGAGAAGTCACTTGTAGTTAAGCCGCTTGTTCGCACCATGTCTATGACTGGTAAGAAAGGCGACACCATTCACATCCCCAAGCCTGACCGTGGCGACGCCTCTGGTAAGACTGCAGAGACTCAAGTCACTTTGATTGCTGGTACTACTCAAGAGTTGGTTATTAGCATTGACCAGCACTACGAGTACAGCCGTCTAATTGAAGACATCACCGACGTACAAGCTTTGTCTTCTCTCCGTCAGTTCTACACCCAGGATGCTGGCTACGCTCTGGCTACCCGTGTAGACACCGACTTGATTGGTGAGGCTGCTAACTTTACTGCACAGCTCCAGTTCGTTGATGGCGCTGGTACTGCTACCGCTGCTGGTAACGCTGACTCAGCCTTCACCGACCAAGGCTTCCGTGAAGCCATTCAGGTGTTGGATGACAACAACGTACCTATGGACAGCCGCGTATGGGTTATCCCGCCTGCGATGAAGAAAGAGTTGCTTGGTGTTACCAACTACATCTCTACTGACTTCGTAACTGGCAAGCCTGTCGAAACCGGTAAGATTGGTTCGCTGTATGGTGTAGACATTTACGTCTCTACCAACATCCCAACCGAAAACACCGACGAGAAAGGCTCTATCCTGATGCACAAGGATGCGCTAGTATTCGTTGAGCAGCTAGGCGTACGTGTTCAGACTCAGTACAAGCAGGAATGGCTTGCTGACCTGATGACTGCCGATACATTGTACGGCTTTAAGACCTACCGCCCTGAAGCTGGTGTTCGCCTCTACGGCACCGTCTGATACCCTCTTAGCCCCTTCGGGGGCTTTTCCTTTCTTCTAGGTATTTATTGAGTGCCTATAACAAAGGACATCACTGGAGACCCTTATGAGCATTACCTACAATATTACCACGAACTTCGGGGCCAAAGATGAACTACCTGCTAATGACCCAGACAAAATTGTATTTGGCTCTGAGTTCACTCAGGAGTTTACTGCAATCAAGTCTGCTTTCACTCTTGCTGCTCCTACTGCGTCTCCCACTTTTACTGGAACAGCTACTTTCGCTAATGCCACTGTTAACGGTACTCTCACCGCTGACCTTACAGGTGATGTAACGGGTACAGTGTTAACTGCCGCCCAGCCTAACATCACGTCTGTCGGTTCTCTTCTCAACCTAGACGTAACTGGTACAACTACTACGGACGCCCTTACTGTAGCCACAGCGCAGGGTAACGTGTCTGTTCCAGCCTTGTCATCTACTATAGATTTTGCCCGAGCAGGTACTAGCTACCTACGCGCTACTGACGCCTCCGGTAACTTCCGATTTGTCACTGGTGCCAACGACTTTGCTGTCAGCCGTCTAGCTATTGCTGACAACGGAGACATCAGCTTCTACGAAGACACAGGCACAACCGCTAAGTTCTTCTGGGATGCTAGTGCTGAGCGTCTTGGGATTGGTACTACTACGCCCTCTAGCACTCTTGACGTAACAGGCACTGTCACGGCTGATGCTTTAAGTGTTCTTAACGGAGTAACTACTACTGGAATTATAGGCACCGGCGATAATCAAAGTGACTCAGTTTTAAGTCTTCAGTTTCGAGATCGATACGGTACTCCGGGGTTTCCTGATGGTCAAATAGGTGCCTACATTCAATCTGAAAGAGCGGGGGCACTCGCCCAGTACGATCTTGTCTTAGGAACAATTTCAAGCAGTTCAGCCGACGCTGTACAAAGATTGCGTATAACAGATGATGGCGACATTAGCTTCTACGAAGACACTGGCACAACCCCTAAGTTCTTCTGGGATGCTAGTGCTGAGTCGCTTGGTATTGGGACGAGTAGTCCTTCCGAAGCCTTAGAAATAAACGGCAACTTAAAGTTTTCAGACGGTGCTGCTAGAACAATTGAAGGTGCGCTAAATCAAAATCTAATTATTAACAGTCTAGGAAATCTTACAGGCGAAGGCGTTGATTTACGTGTTAACGGTACGTCTGTACTTTTGGCTGACTTTACAGGCAACGTAGGTATAGGCACTAGCAGCCCCCAGAACTTACTACACGTAGCAGGCGCTTCTGCTGGTGCGCTAGAGATGGCTCGATTCCGTCTTGAAGGCGCTACTAACAATCCCATGCTGAAAATTGAGGCTAATGAAGCTAATCAAACAGCAGGTATTGACGTTTCTGGAAGCACAACCACAGAGCTAACTTTTAGTCAGGGCGGCGCAGAACGCATGCGTATAGACTCCAGCGGCAACGTGGGTATTGGTACTACTAGCCCAGCTTCTGCTTTAGAAGTTGCTGACGATTCTGTTTCTACAGTAAAAATAAGAGCAAACGCCCTTCGAGTAGGAAGTGTAAACGTTGGCAACGGTTATATGTCGTTTGGCTTTGATAATGCTGGTGGGGCAACAGAGCGATTGCGTATAAACGACAGCGGCAACGTTGGTATTGGGACTAGCAGCCCTAGCTACACTTTAGTCGTTAACGGCGGAGGGGACAACTACGTTTCTTCTTTTGAGTCTACAGACACAGGTGCATATAGCCGATGGGCGGACAATGCAACTACTGAAAACACGGGCCTTGGTGCATCAGGTAACGCCCTTATACTTGTTACTAGCGGCGTTGAGCAGGCTCGTATTGCCTCCAGTGGCAACGTAGGCATAGGCGACACATCTCCTAGTAGGAAGCTGAGTGTCCGAGACGTTTCTGCTACGCCGTTCATTTCTATTGTTGGCAGTACGTCTAGCATCCCCGGCCTGTTATTTGGTGATGCGGACTCTGACGCGGTAGGTCAGATACGCTACGACAACACCAACAACTCGATGACGTTTACCACAGCCAACACCGTCAAAATGCTGATACAGTCTGACGGTAACATGCTCATTGGTAAGACGGCTAAGCAAACACAGACTCAGGGCCTCGACGTACAGCAGCTTAACTCAAGCGATACTGACGCAGCTTTAGGCTTAAAGTCAGGCACAAACGCCACGACAGGTAATGCGTTCATCAACTGCTTCTTACAAAACGGCGTAGGAAGCGGCCGCATAGAGTCCAACGGGGCTCAGGCACTGGCGTTTGCGGCATTCTCTGACCGTAACTTGAAAGAGAACATCGAGGACTTGCCTTCGCAGCTAGCTAATGTCATGCAGCTTCGCCCTGTTGAGTTTGACTACAAGGATGGCTCAGGTCACCAGATAGGCTTCATTGCTCAAGAGGTCGAAGAAGTGTGGCCTGATTTGGTTTCTGGTGAGGAAGGCTCGAAGTCTCTTGTAGGCTTAGGCAAGACTGAGTCACGTTTGATTAAGGCTTTACAGGAAGCTGTCGGCCGTATCGAAGCCCTAGAGGCAGAAGTAGCAGCCCTTAAAGCAGGAGTGTAACATGCTCTATAACGAACAGGTCTTCACAGACACAGTAGACAAAACGCGGTACGAGAGGGCGCACAGGGTCGAAGTGGCCTACCCTCTCGGCTCCGTCCCGGCCATCACATTCATCACCTCTTGGGTTGAGCGTGATAACGAGACGGGTTCTGAGGTGCAGATGGAGTACAAGCGGGCGTTGAGTGAGCTGTACAACCCGTCCGCTACGTTCCCGCTCTTCTCAGGCGGGGAGGCTACACACGAGGACGTGATGAATATACTGTACAGTTTGTTCTTTGACGTAGCTACTAAAGCGGACAATGCCGTATGAGCCTCTCAGTGGCTCTCTGGACAACGTTAGCTGTTTTACAATGTGCTGACATAGCCTCTACCTACATCGCCTTACAGCGCGTTACAGGGGCTTATGAGGCTAACCCTCTGCTCAACAAGCTGTTTAGCAAGGTTGGAGTATTGCCTGCTCTGCTGGGCGTTAAGGCTTTGATGGGCGCTGCAATATACGCTCTCTCGCCTCCGACCATAGCGGCTGCTGTACTGGTGGCTGCCTATGCGTACGTTGTAGGCAATAACGTAAAGATTATTCTGGAGGCTAAGTAATGGCTGCACCTGCTCCTTCTCGTATGTCGTTCTTTGACGCTGCCACTGGTACGTTTGACCGAGCAGGGTTTGATGCTGCTTATGCTGCCTACCAAAGAGACAGAGGTATGCTTACTGGTACTGTACAGGGTGGAGGTGCTATTAATCCTATAGCTGTTACTAAAGGCTCTACCGCAAGTACGTCCACTGCTTCTGCTAAACCTGAAGATTCTGTAGATAAGTTTCGAAATGCAGTTAAAGAAATTACACCTACGTGGGACGGGACAGACGCACAAGCTGCTAAAATGTACGACTCTCACCCGCGTATGCGTCAGATGTTTCCTACGCTTGATGACTACAAAAGCTATTTACAAGGGTATCAAGACCATTTAGGCAAACAAGATGCGGCTTACGAGTCTTTCAAAGAAGGCATTGATAGCCTCACGGCTGAGGACGTTACGTCTACTCCTGCCGACCCTAATTTTAACTGGCAGACAGACTACACTGGTCCGCAAGGTATTGACGCAATATCGGAAGCCTTGGCTGGAATCAATGTACCTGACGCGTATTCTATGGAAGCAGCCTTTGGTGCTGGCTTAGGCACTGGGGTTGCTGGCGGACAGACTTACCAGTCTTTCCTTGAAGAACAAGGCATTGCTGACCAAGTAGGTCAAATTAGAGAAGGTAGTGATGCTTATGTATGGAACGGCATTACGTTTGAAAAGCGTGACGTAGGGGAGAGTAACTTTGGAAAAGTGCTTAGAGCGGCTATTGCTATGGGAGGCGCAGTTGCTTTAGGTCCTGCGTTTCAAACTGCTCTTGGGCCTGCCCTTAGTTCTATAGGTATTACTAGTTCTGCTGCAGTTACTGGTATATCTGCTGGTTTATCGTCTGCTATAGTAAACGGCGCAATGACAGGCAACATAGACTTACAGGAAGCGTTTACTACAGGAATTGTTAGCGCAGCTACCGCTGGTTTGTTTGACGCAGTTGGGAATGTAGATTTAGGCGTAGATGTAGACGGCACTGTTAGAAAAGTTTCTGACGCTGTTGCTGATTTTACTGAGTCAATGAGTACAGGCGTAAGTTTTGTAGATGCTGCTACTTCTGCTATTGGGCAAAGTGCTATAACGCAGCTTGTACAAACAGGAGACATTGACGTAAATCAACTAGCAGTTTCAGGCGCTCTTGCTTCTGCTGGAGAAATCTGGGACTTTGTATCTGGTGGTAACAAGCCCATCGACGAAGCTACTCAGGCCGATTGGGACAGGGTGCTAGAGGGCATGAGCGCCGAAGTACAGGCTGGCGTAGGTCAGGCTATTGCCGACAAGATACAGCCCGGACTAGATGCAGCCCTAGAGAACCAAGGCATTCAGGCTTTCCTTAACTCATGGAACAACACCATCCTGCCTAACATCCGTCAGGACGCTAGCGTAACGATGGACGTAGACCCGCTGGCTAATGCTACAGAAGCTGGCGTAGATGCTGGCGTTATAACTCGACCTACTCCGTCTAGTCCTGTCATTAACTTTCAAGACCAAAACACAGCGCGTATCTTAGAGTCAGCTACTCCTTTGGCTCAAAACCCTGACGGTTCTTTTGTAGACACAGGTGAGCCTGTTAAAGACCAGTACGGGTACTACTTGGTAGAGGGAGAGGATGGCGTTTACATTACCAACGGAACTGAAATAGCCAAGTACAGAGGCAACAACTACCGAGCTGGTGACATAGAGACACGTTATCTTAATGCGTATGGCAGCGACCTTACTGAAATGTACAACGAGCAGCCTTTTATCTGGCAGCACGTTCACGGCGGCGGTGAGCAAATAGGACTAGCGGAAAACACTACAGAGTTTAACAGCATTACAGCTTCTGTCGATGCCTTCCAAAACGCTGAAGACCCTCTTGCTACTTCAGCAGACATGGCAGCTTTGCGGGACACGTTGGTAAACGTAGCAGAACCTGCGCAGACAGACATTAACTTTGAGTTTGACCCGGATAGTCCTTTAAATTTAATACCCGTTAACGAAACTCAAACGCCTCAAACAGAGCAAGTAGAACAAGTAGAGACTCCTAACCGCACAGATGGCAACACAGCAGGCAGCACAGGCGGTGGCGGCTCTGGCTTTAACAGCAGCTTCACCACGCCTACTTCTGTGACAGGCGGTACTAGCGGCTCTAACGGCCAGACGGCTCAGTCTACTGGCACCACAGGCGGAGCTACTGGCGGCGCTACGGGAGGCTCGCAGGCAGGCGGCTCAGCAGGAGGGACTACCGGAGGAGCTACTGGAGGCTCACAGGCAGGCGGTTCGGCAGGCGGAGCAGCCACAGGTGGTGACACTGCGTCCGGTGGTTCTGCTGCTGGCGCTGCTGGAGCGGAAGGAGGCGGCGGTTCGGCAGGCGGTCAAGCAGGAGGCGGCACTGCGGGCGGTGAAGTATCTGGCAACCCTCTGGATAATGTAGACTTCGCTAACATCTTAGGCAACGTGTTCGAGAACGACCCGTTCTTTAATGACTTTGCTGCAGACATTGAGGCTACTGTAGGCGACCTAGCGGCTGACATTGCAGCTAACGGCGGTATGAACCAAGAGTTGCAAGACCGTTTAGATGCGGTAGGTATGGACCTGAACGAGCTGCAAGATGCTGTAGGTAACAGTGTAGCTGGCTTAGACGCAGCCGTCGGAAACAACGCCGACGCTATCAACAACTTACAGCAAGACGTAGACAATCGCTTTGACCAGACAGATGACACACTGTCAGACATAGCTTCTGAGGTAGCAGCTAACGGTCAGGTATCAGCAGAGAACGCTGAGAAGCTGAATGAGTTAGGTGTTAGCTTAGGCGAGCTTGAGAATCAGTTTGGCGAGAGCGTTAACGGTTTAAGCGAAGCCATCGAAGGAACAGCGCAGAACGTACGTGACCTTGCTGATGCCACCTCTGAAGGTCTTAGCAAAGCTGCTCAGGAGCGTCAAGAGCTAGCCCAAGGAATTGCAGCTAATGGCGAGCTGTCAGCAGAAAACGCTGAGAAGCTAAACGAACTTGGCGTAAGCGTAGGCGACTTACGTAAAGAGTTTGGGGAAAGCGTCTCAGGATTAGGCGAAGCTATTGACAATACCAATGAGGCTGTCCTTGGCCTTGCCGATGCTACGTCTGAGGGCTTTAGCCAAGCTGCTCAGGAGCGTCAGGAGTTGGCTCAAGGCATCGCCGCTAACGGAGAGCTTACGGCTGAAAATGCCAACAAGCTAAACGAGTTAGGGGTTAGCGTAGGTGACTTACGTAAAGAATTTGGTGAAAGCGTAACCGGCTTAGGTGAAGCCATCGACAACACTAACGAAGCTGTCCTTGGTCTTGCCGACGCTACGTCTGAGGGTTTTAGTCAGGCTGCTCAAGAGCGTCAGGAGCTAGCGCAGAATATTGCCGCTAACGGAGAGATGACGGCTGAGAATGCCAATAAGCTCAACGAGCTAGGCGTCAACGTCAACGACCTGCGTAACGAGTTTGGGGAAAGCATTACAGGTTTAGGTCAGGCTATTGACAACACGAACCAAAGTGTGCTGGACCTGGCGGGTGCTACAGAACAAGGTTTTGCAAACGTAGACGCTCGCATTGACGAGACAGCTAACGAGCTAGCCCAAGGGATTGCAGCCAACGGTGAGATGACAGCCGAGAACGCACAGGCTATCAACGACCTTGGCCTAACCTTTGACGAGTTTGCTACACAATACGCTCAAGACGTAGAGGGCTTTAACGAAGCCATCGGTAACACTAACCAGAACGTAATAGACCTAGCTACTGCTACGTCGGACGCCTTCGGTCAAGTTGGTGAGCGGTTCGGTGAAGTAGAGACAGCTATGGGCGAAGGTTTTGACCAAGCTGCTAGCGAGCGGCAAGGCTTAGGCGAAGACATAGCTGGAGTAGGAACTGCCGTAGGTACAGGCATAGGTGCTCTTACAGGACTGATGGGAGGCTACGACAAGCTAAACGCATTACGTGCTAAGAACGCCGCACGAGAGCGGTTCAAGCCCACGGAGCAAGGCCTGTTTGACTACACCACTATAGCTAACTATCAGGCACGTCCCTTACAGCAAGTACAGATTGGAACCGGAAGAGGATTGTTTTCATGACCTACCTAGAAATAGTTAACAAGGTCTTGCGTTTGCTTCGTGAAGACGAGGTTGACACCGTACAGGTTACAGATGACGTAGTAGTAGCTATTGTGGCTGACTTCGTCAACGATGCTAAGCGGCTGGTCGAGGATGCACATGACTGGAACCCTCTACGTACTACTTGGGTGGAGACGCTTACTCCAGAAAACCAATACGTTTCCTTGACAAACAGCGGAAAATCTGCTAGAATAGAGTATATACGAAGTGCTGACAAGCCTTTAAGGGAAAGCACTAACGCGCAGCTTGAGAATCTTCAACTTCGTTCATCTGAATCCTCTTCACCAATCTATTACGCAGTTAGCGGTTTAGACGCAAGTAACGACTTACGCCTTCGTCTTTACCCTACGCCCGATACAGCGGAGACGATAACTGTAACTGGCTTCCGTAAGCAAGATGACTTGTCTGCTGATGCGGATGTGCTTCTTGTTCCTGCTCAGCCTGTCGTGTATTACGCCTTAGCGTTCGCGGCAAGAGAGCGTGGAGAGGTTGGCGGTCAGACTGCAGCAGAAGTATTCGCGATGGCTAAGCAATTCCTTAACAATGCTATTTCGTATGACGCTGCTCTTAACCAGCTTGAATATGATTGGTATACAGTCTAATGGCTCAGCAGCAGCAAAACCTAACGATACCTTCGCCGGGATACTACGGGCTTAATACGGAAGAAAGCCCGTTGCAGCTCGACCCCGGCTATGCTCTTGTGGCCGATAATGCTGTCGTGGACAGTAACGGACGTATTGGCAACCGCAAGGCATTTGCTGAGTTCACTACGGCTCTAAACCTCACCTACTCTACAGACCCCACCACTGAGACCACAAGCATTGTAGCGCACCGCATGGGTAGCGTTGTGATTAATGGTGTCACTAAGGTGCTGGTCACTGTATCCGTCTTGCAGACAGACGCCACTAACGCTCTGGTCCAAGAGGACTACTTCCTAGCTGAGCTTAATGAGCCGTCAGCCGAAGTGTATGAGCTAGACGAAATCACTCTCCCCACCGTCACCACTCCCTCGCGCCTTACCGACGCTAAGATTGTAGGCTTTAACGACGTAGCTTACATCTTCAGCGAAGGCAATGACGTACTGGTGTATGACGGCACCGCCTGCACTAACCTCTCAGCAGCCGCTGGATTCCTCCCACCGCAAGATAACGGCGGTAACATAGCCAACAAGATTAACGGCGGTGTGGTGTGTTCAGCGTACGGTAGGCTGTGGGTTAGCGGTGTAGACGGGGACGACCAGACCATCTACTACAGCGACTTGCTTATTGCCACCCAGTGGTATGATGGTAAGACTACGCCTACCGACCCGCTCAACACAGCAGGTATCATTGACGTCAGCGAATACTGGCCTAACGGCTCTGACCGTATTGTTAACATTGTAGCACACAACGGCTTGCTGTTGGTGTTTGGCCGACAGTCTACGCTCGTGTACTCAGGGGTGTCAGAAGACCCAGCCTCAGCGAACGGCTTACAGCTACAGGACGCTATCTCTAACATCGGGTTAGTGTCCCGTGACGCTGTTGCCATTATCGGCAGTGACGTGCTGTTCGTGGACGACTCGGGCCTGCGGTCTATTGGCCGTACGATTCAAGAGAAGAGTGCGCCTATTGGCAGCTTGTCAGTGAACGTACACAAAGACTTCACTAACCTAGTAGCTAGCACAGGGGACAAGTCAAAGATTAGCCTGTCCTACTGGATTAGTGAAAACCTTTTGGTCGTTAACTTTGCAGAGCAAGGTCTGGCCTATACGTTCGAGTCGCGTAATCCCTCGCCGTCCGGTGGCCTTAAGGCTACACGCTGGGTGGGCTGTCGCTTTGAGCGTACGCTGTACTATGAGGAGCAGGGCACAGCTCGCATCCTTCTTGCGTCTAACGCAGACAACACAGGCTTAATGACCTACGACGGCTTTATTCAATATGATAATGAGCCGTACGAGTTTAAGTATGAAAGCGGACAGCTAACTTTCGGCAGTCCGTCGAACACTAAGTTCCTAAAGCAGATTGACTACACGCTAGCCTCTACTGTCGTGGACGCATCAGCTACGGCTGAGTGGGGCTACTCCGGTACGTTAGACTACGCCAAACGGTTTAACGTACGTGCCACACAGCCAGCTTTGTATGGCGTAGCGCAGTATGGCATTGACGTATTCGGGGGCGCACAGGTTACCATCCGTCGCTATAAGACAAACACTAAAGGCAGCGGAGAATCTGTGGTGGTAGGCTTTAGGATTGACATTAACGGGAACAGTTGTTCTCTACAAGAATTAAACGTGCAAACACTCATTGGGAGACTTAACTAATGGCGGGACTATTTGACGTTCTCAGCGGCGTAGGTAGTGCCGCAGCGGGATTTGACATTGCAAGCGACCTGCGTAAAATGGGCGCAGAAGCAGCTAATAAGATGGGTGACTTGTCTAACCAGCTGCAAGACGACACAGGCTTCCGTGGCTTTGGTGTGACTACAGGCTTGGGTTCCTCTACTGTAGACCCACAAGGTAACATGAACCTTGGGGTAGGCCAGTCGCCTGAGATGATGCGTATGATGCAGATGATGCAAGCGCAGGGTGGCGGCTACAACCAAGCGGCTAACCAAGCCATGCAGCGTAGCATGATGGACACAGGGGCGCGTGAGCAGGCCATCTACGACCAAGCTATGGCTATGCAGAACCCCGCCCTAGACCGCGCTCAGGCCGCTCAGATGGCTCGTGAGTACGCTATGGGCCGTGGTGGCGTACGTGGCTCACAGTTTGGCGGTACTGAGGAAGATGCAGCTATGGCTCGCGCACGTGCTGAGGCGTCTAACGCAGCGGCCTTCCAAGCCATGCAGCAGGGTCAGCAGGAGATGATGAACCAAGGGCAGCTAGCTCAGATGTTTGGCGGCTTAGGCAACCAGACTAATCAGCTAGGCATGGCAGCGTACGAAGGTAGCTTCTTGCCCTTCCAGAACCAGCTACAGGCTATGCAGGTTGGTCAGAACAACGCTAACTTGGCTCAGACTGGTCAGATGACTGGCGCTAACTTAGCTGCACAGCTAGGCTTGGGCGGCATACAGTCTCAGATTAACGCTAACACAGCCGCTAACAACCTGTTCTCTAACTTGTTTGGTACTAGCATGAACGCTCTGTCTGGCGCTGCCGGTACTGGCTTTGAGCAAGGCGTAGAGGACTTCTTAGGTGACATAGGTGGCGGTTTGTTTGACTGGGCTAAAAATACATTGGGCATAGGGGGCTGATATAATGGCAGGCACGAACCAAGCAGTTAACCTTACGGGGATGCTTAGCCAGATAGGTAGCACCCTTAGCAAAGGTGTAGACATTTCTCCGCTAACCAGCAACATTGAGAATATGTCACGCCCTGAACTGGATATGAACAACCCTGACAGTCTTGAGCGTTATGCTAAATGGGCTGAGTCGACAGGCAAGCGTGAAGAAGCTATGTCATACCGGAAACAGGCGGCTGACTTACGTAAACAAATCCAAACAAACAATCGTGTTGCTAGTGCGTATGAGGACACTACGGCAGGGCAGATGCTTGCTCAAAACGGCGACGTAGAAGGGCTGGAATATTATATAAAGCAGCTTCAAGGCAAAATGAGGAACGAAGATGCAACGCCTGAAGAGCGCCGTACCTACATGGCAGAAATACAGCGCCTTAATTCTATGCGTCCGGGCGCTCAAAAGCAATCTGTTGTTAACAAAGGAAAGGGTGTTTTAAAGCTAGAACAAATAGCTAATGATGAGCAGTTTACACCACAGCAAAGAGCCAATGCGGCAAAGCAGCTTGAAGTTTTAAAGCAAGACCCCGAAGCTGCCAGTGCGGCAAATGACATGAAAGTGCAGCAGTTTAGGCAAGAGCAAGCAATGGCTGAGATGCAAGCCGATGAGTTTATTAAGCAAAACACTTCTTCAATTATGGATGCTATTAAAAGCCAAGACCCAGAGGCCTTGTCTAATTTAGTATCTAGTGCTCCTCCTGCTGCTCAAGGTAAAATACAAGCCACTGTAAATAACTACATTAACATACAGCGTACAGCCGATGATTGGGCTGAGCAACGTGCCGCTATGTCATCTCCTTTAGACATAGATGAGGCTATGGAATCTTACGCTGAGCTGCCTGAAGAGTTTTTAAAACCAATTCAAGGTATGTATACTAGGGCCGCTAAGTTTCAAGAAAATAACTTTCACAACGGTCAGTGGGACAACGAAGCGGCTCTTGCTCAAGCTAAAAAACTAGAAGCAGATGCAGCTTCTTTAGCTAAAATGATGGTTTTTAATCACGCACAGGCAGAAGCAGGCAAACTAAGTCGAGAGCAGGCTCAAACAGAAGCACAGATACAAAGGTTAACTTTGCAGATTGAAGAGCCTATTCCTCTTACGGAAGTAGCTCGATACGCTAATCAAAAGTTTACTACGTATAAAGCAGACGGAACAGTTAAGTCTAGGCCTACTCAAGAACAGTTTGAGGAGGCGGAGCAGATTCTACGAGAGCGCCGCAACTATGCTATTGATAGGCAGATTTCTATACTTCGAGGTGAAGAAGTTACTGAAGAAGAAGTAACACAAGAGCTTACAAGCGAAGATGTTTTATCTTACGTCAATGACGGTTTTTCAACGCGGCAAATAGCTAATGCTTCTGGTCTAACTGTAGAAGAAGTGGAAGCTATTATAGCAAAAAATAAACAGCCAAGTTACATAGAAAGAGTACGCAGCAAGTTATCACCTATGGGAACATACGGCGGGAAAGCTCCCTCCCTTACTGAGTTAGCTAACGGAGGACGCTAATGCGTGACCCACTAGGACTTAGAGCACAACGCACAGCTTCAGACCCATTAGGGTTAAGGGGTGGAGTACGTCCTGAAGAAGACTACAGCGACTTCCGTGCTGGCCTTACAACTTTTGTAGAAGGCGCAGTGGGCGCTGGCGATGAGCTTGATGCTTTGCTTCGCCGTGTTTCAGGGGACGCTGACTCTTGGGACGAGGCTATTTCTGCTTCTCGTGCAGACATGGCTGCCTTTAAAGAAGACAACAAAAACTTAGCCACTGCTTTAGAGTGGGGAGGTATGGCTGCTGGCTTCCTTATTCCTGGCGCTGCCGTAGCTAAGACAGGTCAGGCGCTTTCTAAAGCACAGCAAGCCGCTAGGCTAGCTAAGGTTGGAGCAGCAGAAGGGGCTGCGTACGGTTTCTTGGCAGGCGAAGGAGAAGGCCGCGTCACAAGTGCAGCCCTTGGCGCTGGCTTAGGCGGTGGCTTAGGCTATCTGTCAGGCAAGCTGCTGACCAAAAATGCAGATGACATAGCGCGTATTGACGCAGAAGAAGCGGCTCGTCAAGGACAAGGTACGCACATCTGGGGCGATGAAGGCTTTAGCCCGGACGTGTCAGCAAAGAAAGGCAAGACAGGTTCTGGTACGTATGAGACTTCAGCGTATAAAAGACAGGTAGGTGATGTAGCGCAAGAGGGCGACGGAGCTGTTGTCTCGTCTTCGTTAAAAGATAAGGTAGGCGACACCGTAGACTCTATTCTTCTTGGTACTAAAGAGTGGATGACTAAGAACGGAAACGCTAGGGCCGCTCGCTTGCTCACTGACTCAGAGCTGCTCATTAAGTCTTCGTCTCGTGAGATTGACGACGTGTTTGAGCGCGAGCTTGCAGACACTATGCGCGTAATAGACGACAACAGAGCCACCAAAACTTTACTTATAAACGTAGGCAGAAAGAAAGCAAAGGGTGAGCAGCAGCGTTGGACAATGGACGACGTGATGGCTTCGGCACGTTCGCCTGAAGAAGCTGCTGAGTTGCAGAAGTTGCGTGACTTATACGACGACGCTGTGTCTAAAGAGTTTGCCGGATGGCAAAAGAAAAACAAAGAATACTTTCCTAGAAAAGCAAAAGGTGCTATCCCCGACAAGTCCCGAGCAAACATAGACCAGTATGAAAACCCTGTAGTTGCCTTTAAGGAGTACGTTAAGGACGTTACTGCTGCTCGTGTGCTGGCTTCTAGGTTTAACCTAAGCCAACAACAACTTGAAAAACTAAAGCCTAAGACGTTTAAAGGGGGCGATAAACAAACACGCTTAGATGCTGTTATTGACCTTATTGAAAAGGAAGCTGTCAAGCAAGGAGGCGGTAAGAAAAATGCTGCTGCCGTGAACGCAGCCAATAACTTAGCCGTAGGCCTTCGCACCGCACTTGTCCACGCTACCACTGGCGGGGATGCAATAGGCTCTATAGCACGAAAGGCTACGTCAACAGGCCTACTAGCCAACTGGTCTAACGCCGCTCTAAACGTGATTGAAGGTGTCTCATTGCCTATCTATCAAAGCGGCTTTAAAGCATGGGCAGGCACTGTAGCGCCCGGCCTAAAGGCTACGGTTATGCGTAAAGCTGCAGCCGAAAACCCCAACTGGCTTTCTACTCATGAGTTTGGCTTAGACCGTCAGTTCATGGGAGAGGTTGCAGCCGAGGCTGAGAAGGGTGTCGGTAAGTTTGTAGACACAATGGGTAACTTCTTCTACAAATGGACTGGCGTTCAGAACGTAAACGAGATGGGCCAAGAGCTAGCAGCCAACACGGCTATTAAGCGCGGTATGAACTTAGCAGCAGACGGGTCACCGAAGGCTATTGAGAAGCTGCGTAAGCATCCCGGAATGCGTGGCCTAGACAACCGGGAATTTATGGAGACGGTTGATGCGCTTAAGAATGGGGACGTACAGAACCAGTATGTAAAGCTATTTGCAGGCAATAGCCTAGCGGACGTACAGCCTGTCCTTGCTTCCTCTATGCCCAAGGCCTTTAATGAAAACCCAAATGGCCGTATCTTCTACTCTATGCTTTCGTACATGAACAGACAGTACAACCGCATACGTGTAGACATAGGACAGAACCTGATAGAGGCACAGCGAAGAGGGCTGAACACGAAGGAAGGACAGTCCGCTTTAAAGGATGCCTCTGTGGCTTCCGTTAAATACGTAGCACTCATGGGCTTAGCTAACGGCGTATGGGATGATATGCGTAAAGCTGGGTTCAATAAAGAAGACAGAGAGGCGCTGTTTGGGGACGGTGAGGTCAGAGGCAAAGAGATTGCTGATATGGAGCAATTCTTAGACTACATTGCCGAAACCACAAGCAACCAGTTAATGTCTAACATATCTAGCGGAGCTGTGAACATTCGCTCTGAGGAGTATGGTGGTCAACCTATAGACATAACGCCAGCTCCTGTGCAGGCCGGTATGCGTTTAGGCAGCGGCTTACTGTCGGCTATCAATCCTTTGTCAGAAGACACGTTGGCTGAGCGTGTAACACCACTAGCTAGAGTGGGGCAGTCGTACGTTCCGGGCTTGTCTCAAGCGGATAAAATCAGCAGAACAATAACAGGGGAGCGTCTCCTTACAGGTGACCCAATAGCAGAAGTCAGAGATATGATAGAAGGGAGATAGGGATGTCGCCTGATGACCAGTTAAGCATTGAACGTAGGATAGGTAACTTAGAGCAAACCCTAGCTGCTCACTCCGCCTTGATGCAACGCAACGCAGAGATACTAGACGACATACGCGAGCACATAAACAAGCCTGCGCGTACGCCTGAGTGGATTGCTGCTACCATTGGCGTGTTGTGTACGTGCGGTATGCTGCTGTACATGGCGTACATAAAGCCTATTGAAGAAAAGCTAGGAGTAGTGGATAGGGAGACAGGGAGGAACTATGAGTACATTAAGCGTGTTGACGAGTATGCTAAAGACAACAGGCGTATGCTTAATCCTCCTGACTAGCGGTTGCTCAGTGTTAACTGACGTAGCGAAGGAGGCTGTGCTAGGAAGCGCTGACAAAGGCATAGACGTAGATGCTAACGTAGGTCAGGCTAAGACAGAGGGTGAAGAGAACGTTGCTCAGCAGGCCAACACGGCTGTCACACTGCAGAACAAAAAGGCTCAGACGTATGAAAGCCCCGTCGAGACTGTCGTCAACGAAGCGGGGCTGCAGTGGTGGGAGTTAGGCATCATCATCTTGCTGGCAGGGTGGGCTATTCCATCGCCTGCTGAGATGCTGAGAGGTCTAATTGAACTATTCCGGCTCGGGCGAGGAACTTCCTTTCAAGGTCGTTCATAGTCCACCCACGTAGTAGTACCGTCTGGCTGTTCACCATCTCAACTCTCAGGCCCATCTCTATCTCCACGACAGTGGTAATGTGGTCTGGATTGATGGCTGCCGGTGTGCCGTTGAACGTCTCGTAGTAAATCATTCAGTGTCCTCAAGGTACTGCCGTGCCCACATACGCTCGGTGATGTAGCTCTCGAAGCAATGGTCTTCCTCGAAGGGTAAGAAGACCAAGTCAATGAAGGCAGCCAACAAAAGCCATAATGGATTCGTTGTCTTATTCATCTTAACTACGCGCCCACAACGGGCGCTAAG
>JGI11772J19994_1000007_pt1 | contig 50007 bp, 46 predicted proteins | sample Etolagsurwater0m_FD_19994 | JGI IMG/M metagenome (IMG submission 19994) | reverse complement strand
TGGGTAACTGCAGAGTACAATATGTTACCTGGGTCATCAGGAAATAGAATATCAAGAAAATCTTATGAGTCTGGTAGGTCTAAAGAAATTTCAAGATTAATTGGAAGATCTTTAAGGGCTGTTTGTAATTTAGGAATTATAAACGGATACTCTTTTACAATAGATTGTGATGTGTTAGAGGCTGATGGAGGTACAAGAACTGCTTCTGTTAATGGTGCTTGGATAGCTCTGAATGATACATTTGAAAAAATGATCCAGGAAAACAAATTAATTCAAAATCCACTTACAAGTAAAGTTGGTGCCGTTTCAGTTGGGATTGTTGCTGGCGAATTGGAAGCAGATCTTGATTATGAAAAAGACTCCAATGCAGAGGTTGATCTCAATTTAGTACTGGATGAAAAATTTGAAATACTAGAGATACAGGGCACTGCAGAAGGAAAACCATTTCCAAAAGAACATCTTGATCAACTTTATGAACTTGGAAAAGAGTGTATAAAAGAAGTATTTGAAATACAAAAATAAGCAAATGGATATCCTTTTAGCCTCAAATAATAAAAATAAGCAAAAAGAGTTATTAAAAATTTTTCAAGAATCTGGATGCAAACACACCTTGATAGTTAATAAAGACATTCCAGATGTGATTGAAGATAGAAATACAATTGAAGAAAATGCAAAAAAGAAGGCCCAAGAATGTTACGAGGTATTTAAATTTCCAATTATTTCTGATGATTCAGGTTTGTTTGTAGATGCATTAGGTGGTCAGCCCGGTGTTCATTCGAAGAGATATGCAGGCTTAAGTTCTTCTGATGTTGAAAATAACCAAAAATTAATAAATAAACTTAAAACAGCTGAAAATCTAAGTGCGTTTTTTAAAACGGTTCTTTGTTACTTTGATGGTTTAAATTTTATAACATCCGAAGGCGTGCTTAAGGGAAATATTGTATTTCAACCAAGAGGAAAAAACGGTTTTGGTTACGATCCTATTTTTGAGGTTAGTGGGAAAACATTGGCTGAAATGACTTTAAATGAAAAATCAAATATAAGCCATAGAAAATTAGCAGCTTTAGAGTTATTTGGGAAATTAAATGAAATATAGGTTTAAATTTTATTTACTTGTAGCTTTTCTTGTATTTTCTGCATGTGAAATTAAATGGGATATGGATGTTGAATTTTATGAAGATTTTTCAGGTAAGTACACAATTAAATTATTAATTAATGAAGAACTTCAATTATATGCACTCGAGATAGGAGAGGAGACATCATTAGGAAGTCTTAACGATATCACTAATGATCTTCCAGAAGGATTTGGTTCAAGCATATTTCAAGAAAACGAATACCTTGGAATTCTTGTACGTAATGATTTTGATAATGTTGGTGAATTAAAAGACCAATTTGAACTTCTAAAGTCTAACGAAAATACAGCCCTTTTGCTATTACCGATTGAAGAGATAGATTTTCAAAATAATGAAGAAGAGTTTAGAATTTATGGCTCCTTTGGGGAGTTGTTTGATACTGAAAATGAAATTATTAATCAATCAGGCTATGAAAATGTTTTTGATGGAAGATTAGGCTTTAAAGTTCCAGGAAACATTACAAAACCAAACATAAGCAACATTGTAGAAAATACTATTATTTTTGAAGCAGATGGAGTTTCGAGTAAAACTTTCGAACTTATATCAAGAAAAAATAAGCCAATAAACCCGATTAGTGTTTCTGTTGCTTTCGTTCTCTTGACAGTAGTATATTTTTTCGTTAGACAATCAAGAAAAGTAAAGTAATATTGTCACAGTGAAAAAAATTATAATTATTATTTAGGAGCAACGTACTAAGCGTTGTTACCCTTGCTTTGCAAGGGTTTTTTTTTGAATTATGAAAATAGACATATTTGATACGACTTTAAGAGATGGCTTTCAACAAGAAGGAATCTCCCCCTCTGTGAAAGATAAAATTGCAATTGCTAAATTGATAGATGGTTTAGGAGTTAGTTTTATTGAAGGTGGTTGGCCAGGTGCTTCACCAAAAGAAGAAGAGTTTTTTGAAACTGCAAAAAGAGAGTTAAAATTAAAAAATGCAAAACTTGTAAGCTTTGGTTCCACCAGAAAACTAGACCTTTCAGCTAAAGATGATCCACAAGTAAAGGCATTAGTTGATGCAGGCACTGATTATGTCTGTATTGTAGGTAAATCTTCAAAACTACATATTACTAAGGCGTTGAAAACTGATGTTAACAGCGCAATTGATATGGCAGTTGACACAATTTTGCATTTAAAGTCAAAGGGTAAAAAAGTATTTTTTGATGCAGAACATTTCTTTGACGGCTACAAAGAAGACTCTGAAACAAGTTTAAAAATTCTTGAATCTGTAGTTACAGCTGGTGCAGATTGTTTTATTTTTTGTGACACAAATGGTGGTACATTGCCTGAGGAAGTAAGAAAAATCCTCTCTGAGGTTTTAGAAAAATATCCAAAAACAAATTTTGGTGTTCATTTTCAAAATGACAATGGCTGTGCTGTTGTTAACTCAATGGTTGCAGTAGATCTTGGTGTTGATCATGTTCAGGGAACAATAAATGGATACGGTGAAAGGACTGGAAATGCTGACCTGTGTACACTCATTCCTAATCTATCTTTAAAGCAAACTTATGACACAATACCTACAGATTCTCTTGAAAAACTAACCCAGACTGCCAACCATATTGCAGAACTTGTAAATGTCTCTATAGATTCAAGGCATCCATATGTTGGGTCATCAGCTTTTACCCATAAGGCAGGACTTCATGCATCTGGTATGTCAAAAGATAGCTCACTATATGAACACATAGATGCTTCAAAAGTTGGGAATTTTACAAGAACTACTGTTTCAGAATTAGCTGGTAGAGCAAGTGTTATTACAAAAGCAGAGGAGTTTGGATTAAGTATTAATAATGATGAAGCCAAAGATTTAATTCAACAAGTTCAAAACTTAGAGCATATTGGTTTTCAATTTGAAGCGGCTGATGCTTCGTTATTTATATTAATGAATTCAATAAAGGGAATTAAGCCAGATTTTTTTGAATTTGAAAGTTTCAGAGTTTTTTCTGAAAGAAGAAATTCAGAAAATGTTGTTTCAGAAGCTGTTTGTAAAATCACCGTAAATAATAATAGATATGTAAAGACAGGTGAAGGAGTTGGTCCAGTAGATGCTCTCTCAAAATCATTGAAATCAGCACTTGAAAATGACTACAAAGATATTAACAATGTAAAACTTATTGATTACAAGGTTAGGATAATTGATTCCTCTGATGGCACAGAAGCTAAAACAAGAGTACTAATTGAATTTACTGATTCAAAAAAACAATGGAGCACTATAGGTGTGCATGAAAATATTATCAATGCATCTTGGAATGCTCTTTGCGATGGATTTAATTATTATTTTATGACTTCTTAGGTAGATTTTTCACTTTAGGGATATATATACTATTTATAAGGGGAGAAATTATGAATGAAAAAATTGAAAACCTACTTAAAGAAGATAGAAAGTTTCCACCTTCTGACCATCTAGTTAAAAACGCAAATGCACCATTTTCTTGGTATGACGAAGCAAGTGAAGATAGATTAAAATTTTGGCAAAAACAGGCTTTAACAAGAATCTCTTGGTTCAAAGAACCAACAGAAATACTAGACGATTCAAACCCTCCTTTTTTCAAGTGGTTTAAAGATGGCGAGTTAAACTTATCTTATAATTGCTTAGATAGACACCTTGAATCAGATGGGGATAGAGTTGCGTTTTATTGGGAAGGAGAACCCGGAGATACGCAAGAAATTACATATAAAGATCTATATGAGCGAGTTTGCAAACTTTCAAATGCATTAAAAAAACTTGGTGTAGAAAAAGGCGATAGAGTAGCAATTTATTTGGGCATGACTCCAGAAATAGTAGTTTCTATGTTGGCATGTGCCAGGATTGGTGCAGTACACTCAGTTGTCTTTGGTGGATTTTCATCTGAAGCTCTTGCAGATAGAATTAATGATGCTAAAGCAAAAATAGTTATTACTGCTGACGGTGCATGGAGAAGGGGAGATATTGTTCCTCTAAAGAATAATGTTGACGGCTCATTGGAGCTTACTGAGTATGTAGAAAATGTAATTGTTGTTAAACGAACTGAGCAGGAAATTAATATGACTGATGGTCGAGATCATTGGTACCACGATATAACTGACAAAGAGTCTTCTGATTGTGAACCTGAAGTAATGAACTCCGAGGATATGCTTTACATTCTTTATACATCTGGCACAACTGCTAAACCCAAAGGTATTGTCCACACACAAGGTGGCTATCTAACAGGAGTAACAACAACTCATCACGAAGTTTTTGATGCAAAAGAAGACGATATTTACTGGTGCGCAGCAGATTGTGGTTGGGTTACAGGTCATAGTTATATTGTTTATGGGCCGTTAGCTAATAAAGCTACAAGCGTTATGTATGAGGGAGCACCAAATGCACCAGATGAGAAAAGACTCTGGAGTATAATTGAAAAGTATAAAGTTAATATTTTTTATACTGCTCCAACTGCAATAAGGGCATTTATGAAATGGGGCGTAGAGCACCCTCAAGCTCATGATTTAAGTTCACTAAGAATATTAGGTACTGTTGGGGAACCAATTAATCCAGAAGCATGGATGTGGTATCACGAAAATATCGGTGGCGAGAATTGTGCAATTGTAGATACATGGTGGCAAACAGAAACTGGCTCAATAATGATATCTCCACTTCCAGGTGTGACAAGCACTAAACCTGGATCAGCTTGCGGACCTCTACCAGGTATCGAATCAATTGTAATCGACAATGATGGAAATGAAGTAGGCAAAGGGGAAGGTGGCTTTTTAGCTATAAAATCTCCTTGGCCATCAATGCTTAGAACTGTTTACGGAGATGATCAAAGGTATTTGGATACCTATTGGTCACAACATGATGGATTATATTTTGCTGGTGATGGAGCTAAATATGATGAAGAAGGTTATATATGGCTCTTAGGTCGCGTTGATGATGTAATGAATATATCTGGACACAGAATATCTACTGCAGAAGTTGAAAGTGCATTAGTTTCACATAGAGCAGTTGCAGAAGCAGCAGTCATTGGTCGAAGTGATGAAATTACCGGTGAAGCAATTGCTGCATTTGTTTCTTTAATCGGCACTGAGGAAGGTAAAGAAGATTTGATTGCAGAGCTCAGACAGCATGTAAGTGACAAAATTGGTCCGATTGCTAAACCTAAAAGCATAGTTATCACTGCTGATCTTCCAAAAACTAGAAGTGGAAAAATTATGAGAAGATTACTTAAAGACATTTCAGAAGAAAGAAAACTAGGAGATGTAACAACTTTAGCAAATGCTGACATCGTTTCAGAGCTTCAAACTAGAGCTTCAGATTCTGACGATGAATGATAGAACCTTTTCGTGGTATCTTCCTGAAGATGCAGTTGAAAAACTAGTTAGTTTAGACAAAAAAAATCGAAGCGAATTCTTTTCAAATCTTCCAATCAATAATATACCTATAGGTGCTCTTATGGATTTTTCAAATATATCCGTAGACGACAAAGGACAAGTTTCATTTTATATTGTTCCTCAAGAATTTCATTACAACCCTCTTGGGACAGTACACGGTGGATTAGCAGCAACAATTTTAGATTCTTGCAACAGTATTTCAGCAAACTGTCAACTTGATAAAGGATTTTTGAGTATGACCACTGATATAAGAGTAAATTATTTACGACCAATCACTATCTCAACTGGTGAACTTACAGCTACAGCAACAATTGAAAAAGTAGGAAGAAAAGTTATATTTGTGAATGGTTCATTGTATGACAAGGATGGAAAAGTATATGCTACTGCAAATTCAACAGAATTAGTTGTAGAAGCTCCATTTGACTAATTATCAAAACTTAGTGCGGATGAGAGGACTCGAACCTCCACGAGCAAAGCTCACTAGATCCTAAATCTAGCGCGTCTACCAGTTCCGCCACATCCGCTAAAATGTCGCGTGGGTCGCCGGGGACTTGAACCCCGAACCTGCGGATTAAGAGTCCGTTGCTCTGCCAAATTGAGCTAGCGACCCCTTTTAAAGATTAACTTAGATTATGATAGTTAAGTATAAATTTTTTCTATTTATTCTTTTTATAAAACAGTTAAGATAGAAAAATGATTAAGTTGCGGGCTGTGGCTCAGCTTGGCTAGAGCGCCTGCTTTGGGAGCAGGAGGTCGTGAGTTCGAATCTCACCAGCCCGACAAACCTGCGGGTGTAGCTTAATGGCAAAGCTCCAGCCTTCCAAGCTGGCTATGAGGGTTCGATTCCCTTCACCCGCTCACGAAGAGCTCTCGTAGCTCAAATGGATAGAGCAACAGACTTCTAATCTGTAGGTTATAGGTTCGAGTCCTATCGAGAGCGCTGTGGTGATCGTAGCTCAGTTCGGTTAGAGCGCCTGGTTGTGGTCCAGGAGGTCGCGGGTTCGAATCCCGTCGGTCACCCTTATATTTATTAGGAGATAAATGAAATATAAAGTAAAAAAAGTTAGCGATTTTGAAAACAATATTGAAATTAATATTGATTTTGAAGATCTTGAAACTAAAAAAGATGAGGCAATTACTAAAATTAGCAAATCACTAAAAGTTAAAGGTTTTAGACCTGGAAAAATTCCAAAAAATATTGTCATAAGAGAAGTAGGTGAGGATTATATTCTTGAGGAATCTATTGATTTATATTTGCCTGAACAAATATTTGAAATATTGCAAAAAGAAGAATTAAATCCAGCTGTTAGGCCTGTGGTAAAAGATTTAAAAAAAGAAAAGAAATCTTACAAGGTTGATGTATTAATCACACTTTGGCCTAAATTATCTAAACTTCCAAAACTAAATCAAACTGTTGAAGTTGAATCAATTACCCCTACTGAAGAAGAGATTTCAGATCAAATCGAAAGAATAAAGCTACAGTTTGCTGATGTGAATAAAGTTGAAAGGCCTTCAAAAACATCAGATTATTTATTAGTAAATATAAGCGGTATGGAAAACGGAAAAGAGTTAGAAGAATTTTCCTATCAAGATTACTTGTATGAACTCGGAAGCAACTCACTAACACCTTCAATGGATTCAAAATTAGAAGGTGTGTCTACAGGAGCAATAATAAAATTTAATGACGATATACCATCTGTTGGTAAAAGTAATGTCAAAATTACTGTTTTAGTAAAAGAAATTAAAGAAAAAGTTATGCCAGAATTGACTGACGAATGGGTTTCTTCAATGACTGAATTTGATAATATTGCAGAAATGAACGATGAGTTATTTAAAAATATTGAGATGGTTAAAAAAAGACAAATTGCAAATCAGTACCAGGGTTTATTAACAAGTAAATTGATAGAAGAATCAAAGCTAGAGCTTCCTGAACAGTTAGTAATTGCTGAAATGGATAGCATATTACAAAACTTCATGGCTGAATTGAATCAAAATAATATAAAAATTGAAGATTACTTGCAAATGACTGGATTAACTGAAGAAACCCTTCAAGAAGACTTGAAAAATCAAGCTACTAGAAATTTATCTATGGTAGTTATTTTAGATAAAGTTGTTGAAGATCAAGAGCTTAAATTGGATGACAAGGAAATTAAATATATTGATGACCACATGTCAACACACGATGAAGAAGGAAATGAAGTAGAGGATGCAAGTCATAGGTTAAATTTAGAAGCTGAATCCCTAAGAAATAAGGCTATGTTGCATATTTTGCAACAAGGAGTGTCTGTTGACAAGCAAGGTGAAAAAGTATACCTACAAGACGTCTACAATCAAGATGAAGAAGTAAGAGAGGAAGAATAATATGAAAGAATTACCTTCAAATTATGTAATCCCTACTGTTATAGAAAATACTAACAGGGGTGAGAGAGCCTTTGATATATATTCAAGGCTTTTAAAAGATAGAATTATATTTTTAGGAACACCAATTGATGATGGTGTAGCAAACTCCATAATGGCTCAGCTACTACATTTAGAGTCAGAAGACCCAGATAAAGATATTTTTATGTATATCAACTCGCCTGGAGGATCAATCACTTCATTATTTACAATTTATGACACAATGAAGTACATAAAGCCAGATATTTCTACAGTATGTATGGGGCTAGCAGCATCTGCAGCTTCTGTCATTTTAGCTGGTGGTACTCCTGGAAAAAGATATAGCTTGCCAAATGCAAGAATTATGCTTCATCAACCATCTGGTGGTATGGAGGGTACTGTAGCTGATATGGAGAGAAATTTTGATCTTATTGTATCAATGAGAACACAATTAAACGGTTTATTGGCTGATTTTACTGGTCAAAAAGTTGAAAAAGTGGCGCAAGACACTGATAGAGATTTTTGGATGACCGCGCAAGAAGCAAAAGAATACGGTATAGTAGATGAAGTGCTAATTCAAAGGGAGTTAGCAGACAAAAAATAGCTAAAAAAAACAACAGGGTAGTTAAAAATGGCAAATAAAGATTCATCTCAAGCACTAAAGTGCAGCTTTTGTGGCAAGTCTCAAAAACAAGTAATAAAACTAATCGCAGGTCCAGGTGTTTACATTTGTGATGAGTGTATTGAACTTTGTGTTGAAATAATCGAAGAAGAAAAAGTCGAAAAGCTAGAAACTAGCTCAGAAGAGTATCTACCTTTACCTAAAGAGATCAACCAATCACTAAACGAGTACATCATTGGCCAAGAAGATGCAAAAAAGACCTTGTCTGTTGCAGTTTATAATCACTACAAAAGAATTTATAAGGGTGATTTACTAGACAATGAACTTGAAATTCAGAAATCAAATGTTTTACTATTAGGACCAACTGGTAGTGGTAAAACACTGTTAGCTCAAACTTTAGCAAAAACACTAAATGTTCCTTTTGCTATAGCAGATGCAACTACTCTTACTGAAGCTGGTTATGTTGGTGAAGATGTTGAAAATATTTTGCTTACGTTAATCCAATCAGCAGATTATGAAATTCCAAAAGCTGAAAAGGGAATTATCTACATTGATGAAATAGATAAAATTACAAGAAAATCTGATAACCCATCCATAACAAGAGATGTTTCTGGAGAAGGTGTTCAGCAGGCATTACTTAAGATACTTGAAGGCACTACTGCTCAAGTGCCACCACAGGGTGGTAGAAAACACCCACAACAAGAGTATTTGCAAATAGATACTACAAATATTTTATTTATAGTTGGAGGAGCATTTGACGGTCTTGATCAAATAATTAGTAAGAGGCTTGGAGAAAATACAATTGGCTTTAACACTAGCATGTCAGAGACTAAAGAATTTAATAAAGAAGAACTTTTTGCATTTGTTGAACCAAGAGATTTAATTAAGTTTGGCTTGATTCCTGAATTTATTGGAAGACTACCAGTTACTACTAATGTAAATGAATTAAGCAAAGATGCTTTGATAGAAATTCTAACTAAGCCAAAAAACGCTATTACAAAACAATTTAAGAAAATGTTTGAATTAGACGATATCGATCTTGTGTTTACTGATGCATCACTTGATGCTATGGCTGATTTAGCGCTGGAAAGGAAAACTGGTGCAAGAGGTTTACGTTCAATATTAGAGAAAATATTGTTAGATGAAATGTATGAATCACCATCAAGAAAAGATATTTCTAAAATAATTATTGATAAAGAAAATGTTTTAGAAGATATTGCACCAAAAATGGTTTTGAAAGAGTCAAAAGACGACAAATCTGCATAAAATATAATATATGCAGAATGAACAATACGATCCATTATCAGTAGAAAAGAAATGGCAAAAAAATTGGGAACTAGGGAATAAATTCCAACCAATAGATTCTGACGAAAATTTTTCTATAGTAATTCCTCCTCCAAATGTAACAGGTTCACTTCATATGGGTCATGCTTTAGAACATTCGATTATTGATGTCATAACTAGGATAAAAAGACTACAAGGCTTTCAAACTCTCTGGCTTCCTGGAACTGACCACGCTGGAATTATTACTCAACTTCTTGTTGAAAAAGAACTAGAAGAGAATGGAATTTCTAAGCATGACCTAGGAAGAGAAAATTTTCTAGCAAAAGTTTGGGAATGGAAAGAAAAATCAGGTGACAATATTACTAATCAAATGAAAACTTTAGGCATGAGTTGTGATTGGTCAAGAGAAAGATTCACAATGGATGAAGGACTTTCACAGGCAGTAATAAACGTATTTGTTTCACTATATGAAAATGATTTAATTTACAAAGGTACTCGAATGGTTAATTGGGATACAAAATTAAAGTCAGCAGTTTCTGATTTGGAAGTTACCTCTTCAAGTGAACTTGGAAAGTTGTGGACTATCAATTATAAGGTAGGAGATACATTTATTGAAATTGCAACAACAAGACCAGAAACTTTGCTAGGCGATACAGCTGTGGCTGTAAATCCTTCAGACGTTAGATATAAAGATTTGATAGGAAAAACTGTAATCATCCCACTAGTAAATAGGGAAGTAGAAATTATTGCTGACAATTATGTTGATGTTGAATTTGGCTCTGGTTGTGTAAAGATTACTCCTGCACATGACTTCAACGATTATGAAATTGGCAAAAGGCACAATCTAGAAATGATAAGATGTTTAGATTTTGATGGGAAAATTGTAGATCTTGATTTTATACCTCAAGAATTAAGAGGGCTTGATCGGTTTGAAGCAAGAGAAAAAATAATAGAAATGCTTAAAAAACAAAATTTACTTAAAGGAGTAGAAGATCATCAAATTCAAATTCCAAAAGGGGATAGGTCTAAAACAATACTTGAACCAATGGTTTCTGAACAATGGTTTGTAAAAACTGATGAGGTTGCCAAAAAAGCAATACAAGTTGTTGAAGATGATGAAATTAAGTTTATACCAAAAAATTGGGAAAAAACTTATTTTGAGTGGATGTACAATATTCAGGACTGGTGTATATCTAGACAGCAATGGTGGGGCCATAGGATTCCAGCTTGGTACGATGATGAAAAAAATTATTACGTTGGTACTAGTGAGGCCAATGTAAGAGAGAAATATGGTCTTAAAGATGATGTTCAATTAACTCAGGATGAGGATGTCTTAGATACTTGGTTTTCTTCAGCACTTTGGCCATTCAGCACTTTAGGGTGGCCAGAAGATACTGAAGATCTAAATAATTACTATCCTACTACCTTACTTGTTACTGGCTTTGATATTATTTTTTTCTGGGTTGCAAGAATGATCATGATGGGTTTATACACAATGGAGAATATTCCATTTAAAGATATTCTTATCCATGGATTAGTTAGGGATTCACAAGGTAGAAAAATGTCAAAAAGCCTTGGAAATACTATGGATCCCTTGGAATTAACTCAAAAACATGGAGCGGACGCCTTGAGATTCTCACTTATTGAAAAAGCTAATCCAGGACAAGATGTACCCTTTGATGAAGAGTGGACAATATCTGCAAAAAAATTCGGCAACAAGGTATGGAATGCTGCAAAATTCGTACATTTATACACCGATGAATCTACACCATCTGATATCAGCACGGTATCTTTAATTGAAAATAAATGGATCATATCAAGGTTTAATGACACCTTAGAGGAATTTAATGAACTTTTTGAAAAATATAAAATTTCAGATGCCTATAAGTTACTATATAATTTTTTGTGGTCAGAGTTGTTTGACTGGTATTTTGAATTTTCAAAAAACTTGTTCATTGATGAAGATAAAAAAATTGAAACACAAACAGTTTTAAAGTCAATATTTTTAGAATCATTGAAATTACTAAACCCTGCAATGCCACATATAACTGAAGAAATAAGCTCTTCTTTTAATGAAAATTACATAATTGATAGTTCATGGCCGACTAGATATCAGCAAGAATCTGATGATATTTTTGAAATAGAAAATTTAAGAGAGATAATTACTAAAATCAGAAACTTTAAATCAACTTACAATTTAAAAAATTCTTTAATTATCGATTTATACTCTGCTGAACCTTATCCGGATTGGTTTATCAATCAGTTAGAGAAAACTGCAAATGTTAACATTTCTATTCCTGAAAATAACATAAAAAAAGGAGCCGTTCTTTCTTTCCAATCAAACGAATTTGAATTTAGTATTTTGGCCAATAAATATATTGATGTTGAAAATGAAATAAAGAGATTAAATAAAAAAAGAGAAGAATTGAGTAAATCATTAGAAATATCTAATCAAAGGCTCAATAATGACAAATTTATCAATAATGCTAAACAAGAATTAATTGATCAAGAAAAACAAAATGTACAAAATCTAAATAGTCAGATCGATTCAATAAATTCAACATTAAACTCTCTCGATAATTGAAAGAATTAGAAGACTATTTAAATTTTAAAATTGGGTTAACCAACAATAAGAATCTGGAAGCACTTCATAGATTTTTTACAGAAGATCAGTTGAAATATTTAATGGATAAAACTATTTCAATCGTAGGAACCAATGGAAAAACTTCAACAGCAAATTTTATTTATAAACTGCTTATCAAAGAAAAAAAGCAAGTTTTAATGTTTACCTCACCTCATCTAGTGAACTTTGAAGAGAGAATACAATCTCATAGCGATATTAATTTTGATTTCATTTCGAGATCCGTTCATGATTTTGAAATTGAAAATAATATAACTTTAGGCTATTTTGAAACTCTTTTTCTGATTGCTTGTATAGCCTTTTTAGATAATGAAATGGATTATTTCATTTGTGAGGCTGGTATAGGTGGGGTTTTAGATACTACTTCTGTTATTCAAAGTAAAAATGTTGTACTTACAAATATTGGAAGAGATCATCAAGATTTACTCGGTTATTCAGACCTTGAAGTTTTAGACCAAAAAATATTTGTATCAAATAGTATAGATAACTTATTTGTTGGTGATTTAAGCGATGAATTAATTAAAGCAATAGAAGATAATTATGATCACTATAAATCAAAGCATTTCTTAATGAATTTTGTTGACGGAAAATTAAAGGATTTTACTTCAACTCAATTAAATTATTTACTCGCTTCATTAGTTGTAAACTTTTTACTAAGTCTGAATACAAAAAATATAACTTTAAAATCTAATCAAGAATTTGTAGAAGGAAGGTTCGAAATTATTAATCGAAATCCTTTAAAAATCTTAGATGGCGCACACAATATAGATGGGTTTATTAAAACTATAGAAGACTATGAAAAAGTATATAGTTTAGGAGATACTCATTTGTATCTAGGTTTTAAAAATGGGAAAAACATAGAAAAAATCATCAACTATTTAAAGCCAAAAAAACAATACAAGTTAAATTTTATTGAAGAAAATACTTTTTTTAATCAACAAAACCCTGATAAATTTATTAATTATCTAGAAAGTGAAAATATAGATTATAAAATAGTTGAACTTAGTACTTTTTCATCAAATAAGAATCCTTCTATATTGCTAGGTAGTTTATATTTAATTGGAGAGTATAAAAAAAGGATAACTACATGAAAACATTTTTTATGATAAAACCTGATGGTGTACAGAGAAATTTGGTTGGGGAAATTATTTCAAGAGTCGAATCTAAAGGGTTTTCTATNACAAAAATAAAAATGATGACTATTCCTAAAGAATTAGCAGAGCAGCATTATGGAGAACATAAAGATAAACCATTTTTTAATGATTTAGTGTCATTCATAACAAGTGGTCCAGTTGTTGCTATGCAGGTTGAGGGTGAAAATGTTGTTCTACAAATCAGAAACCTTATGGGTGCTACTAATCCTAGTGAATCAACACCTGGCTCAATCAGGGGTGATTTAGCAACTGAATTGGATAAAAATGTTGTTCATGGCTCAGATTCAGACGAAAGTGCTGAGAGAGAACTCAATTTATTTTTTGGAAAGTAAATAAATATTCAAAAAACAACAACTATTAGATTATTCTATTAGTACATGGTTGACTTAAATTTACGAAGAACCTTATTTGGTGGCAGTGATATTGCTATTGACCTAGGGACTGCCAACACTCTTATATATGTAAAAGGTGTTGGGGTTGTAGTTGATGAACCAACACTTCTAGCTGTAAATAAGAGCGACAACTCAATCATAACTATTGGCCGGGAGGCTAAAAAATTAATCGGAAGAGTTCCTGATACTATTGAGCTTGTAAGGCCATTGCGGGATGGTGTGATATCTGAAATTGAAATGGCAGAAGAACTTGTTAAAACCTTACTATCAAGAGCAATAGGACGTGCTTATTCAAGACCTAGAATTGTNATATGTGTTCCAAATGGTGTTACNAGTGTTGAGCAAAGATCGATTGAAACGGCTGCTCATGCCACAGGTGCNTCTGAAGTTTTCACAATTGAAGAACCCATGGCTGCAGCGATAGGTAGNGGTTTAAATATTTTTGAGCCCTACGGAAACATGATTATTGATATAGGCGGTGGNACAACTGAAATAGCAGTTATTTCAATGGGGGATATAGTCAATGCTAACTCTGTAAGGGTTGGTGGTGAAGATATGACAGAAATATTAATTGAATGGTTGAGAAGAGAACATCAAATACTTGTAGATACAGGTATTGCAGAAAATATTAAACATGCAGTTGGTTCAGCTTTTCAATATGATAAAGAGCCTCAAGTAACAGTAACTGGAAGAGATATTGTAAGAGGTATACCTAAGCAAGTATTATTAGAGGCAAGTGATGTTAGGAACGCTTTGCAACCAGTTGTAAATGATATTATCGAAGCTGTAAGAATATCCCTTTCACAAACTCCACCGGCCTTGGTTTCAGATATTGACAAAGATGGAGCATGGCTTACGGGTGGTGGATCTCTATTAAAGAAAATGGATAAAAAAATAGCTGAAGAATTAGGTATCCCAATTAATAATACTGATGATCCATTAAGTTCAGTTGTAATTGGTTCTGGTATTTGCTTAGAGAGATTTCAAGACTACAAAAGTGTTTTGAAATTATCTCCAAAACCTAATTAACATGCAAAGTTTTCAAGTTGCTGGTATAAGAAAATATGTAGTATATTTTCTTTTTATTTTTCTTTCAGGTTTATTAAGTGCTGTTGACTATTTTTCTAATAAAACATTATCAAATTTTATTCCAGAACAAGTGAATTTAATTTCCTATTTCCAAATACCTGACATACTACTTCAAAATGAATTTTCTAGTTTATCTTCAAGTAGAGCTGATTTAGTCGCAGAAAATATAAGATTAAAGGAAGAGATTTCTAATTTGAGAGTGTTGTATGTAGAGAATCAAGAATTACAGGATACTATTGAATCTTATAACCTTCTTATAAAGAACGTTAGTGACTTTGAATTAACATACTATGCAACAAGCTTAATTTTGAAAAACTCAACAGACGAGTATCTAATTTCTGGAGGAAGGGACTACAATTTTGAGCCCGGAGATCTGGTGATAAACGAGACAGGATATTTAGTTGGTTATCTAGGGGAAGTCTTTAATGATTATTCAATACTTGAATCATTCAATTCTACAAATTTTAACTTTAGAGCACTAGATGAATACAACAACATTTTTGAGGTNAATTCAAATGGTATAGAATTAATATTTAGCTCTTTAGATCCGATATTGAATTCAAAAGTTGGAATGTTATATTCAGATATTACATTTGGACATATAAACAAATTTCCACTCATTGATTTAGAGCCTTACAAACAAACAAAACTAAATAATAAATTTACTGTGATTGTGCCGATAGAGAAAATGCTCTCTTTTCAAAGTAAATTATTCATCCCTAAAAGTAAATGAAAGTACTAAGAGTAATTTCAAGATCTACTTTTCTTTTTACACTATGTTTAATCGAAAATTATCTAAATACATTTATTTCTTTAGATTTTGGAGTTTATGTGTTCCTAATTTCACTTTTATACATTGGCACTGAATTATTTAATCAAAATTTAGTTATCCCAATTTTTTTATCGGGAATCTTTTATGACTCTTTCTTTAGTACTTACTATTTAGGACTATATACATCGATATTCTTAGTTGTGGTTGTTGTATCTAATTTTGCAGTTTCGAGATACAGTCCATCAAATGTCCTATACATAGTCACTGTTTCTTTGTGTTTATTAATTTATAAACTTCCAATTATCTTAGAGTTTGATTTGAATTATTGGTTAACTGGGTACCTCACTTCTGTTTTTGTAAATTCACTAATTTTTTTATTCTTAAAAAGAGCATTAAGAAATAATGTTTAACCAAAAAAGACTTAAATTTACGTTTGTTTCTTTTTTTATTTTATTAGTTTTTATTTTATTTGATATTTTTCAACTTCAAACAAGTGAATTCCTTTCAACATCTGAAATCATTGACCAGCAAAATTTAGATAAATTTTACATAACAGCACCAAGGGGTGAAATATTTGATGTAAATGGAGAAAAATTAGCTGAGAGCAAATTAGAACCTTATTTATTTTTAAATATGAGAAAAATAACGAGTCAAAATTCTTCTGAATACAGACAGATAATTCAATACAATTTTCCTGAATTAACAACCCTTGAAATTAATGAAATTTTTGAAAGTAAGGAAATTTTAAAATTAGTCACAAATCTTTACTCTGTTGAATATGAGATCAGAAATAATATATTAAATAATTTTGATGCTTTTTTAATTATTGATTTACCAGTAAGAAGCTATATTAAAAATGAACTTTTTGCTCACACAATTGGATATATAGGATTGCCTAATCAAGATGATTTTAATGAGTTTAAAAATTCATTAGGCAATAATCAAGTTGGTAAAAATGGATTAGAAAGATATTACGAAGATTATCTATCTGGAATTCCTGGTGAATTAATTTTTTTAGGTTCAGACATTATTGACTCAAAACAACCGATTCCAGGTGGGGACTTATTTTTATCAATTGATTCTTCTACTCAGTACGTTACAAAAGAATCATTACAACAGGGCATAGATTTAGCAAATAAGAGTTTTGAGTCAATAAATGAAATTAAAAGAGGTGCATCTGTAGTTTTAGAAATTGAAACTGGAAACATTGTTTCTATGGTTTCTTTACCTGATTTTAATCCGAACAAGTTTGTATCTGGTATAAGTGACTTTGAATACAAACAGCTGGATAGAGATCAAGCTTTTAATAATTTTGCAATACAGGGACTTTATCCTCCAGGTTCAGTATTTAAAGTTGTTGCGTACTGGTTAGCACTCAGTGAAAATATTTTTCCTGAGGGCTTGAGCAACAGAGACTCAAAAGTTGATTGTGAGGGAAGTCTTTCATTTGGATTTGTTGATGGATCTCAGCAAGTTTATAACGACTGGAAACTTGAGGGCCATGGAAAAGTAAATCTTACTGATGCAATTAAACAATCATGTAACGTGTACTTTTGGGATATAGCTTTAAATATATGGCGAAATTTTGGTAATACAGAAGGAGAGTCCATTCTTCAAGAGTATTCTAAAGAACTCGGCTTTAGTAAGAAAACAAATATTGATTTACCATTTGAAAAGGTTGGAATCATTCCTGACAGAGATCTTTTTGAAGAATGGAAGATATCTAGACCAGGCCTTGTAAGAGATGAGGGTTGGTTAGGTGGAGATTTAATGAACTTAATAATAGGCCAAGGAGCTATAACAACCACTCCTCTTCAGGTTGCAAATGCCTATAGAACATTGTTAACTGGAGAAAACCTATCGCCAACCTTAAACGTAAATGCAGAAAAGATAATAAATAACAAAATAAATGTGAGTGATGAATTTATTTCATTTCTTTTAAATGACTTAAACACGGTAACTAATAAAGGTGGAACAGCCTATGTTTCATTTAGTATATTGGGAAACAAAGCAAATGATATTGGCGGAAAAACAGGAACAGCACAAAATGCTGGTGACAAAAATAATACTTCTTGGTTTGTTGGAGTTGATTCCATAAGTAATCCAAAATATATTATTGCTACAGTTGTCGACGAGGGGGGATCTGGAAGTGCTGTTGCTGCACCGGTTTCAAGAAGAATTATCCAGCATTTACGCAAATACGAACTAACTCCAGTNAAATTNGGTGAAATTACAGAATGATAAATCGAAAAATTACAATATTNGGTCCAGAAGGAACAAATTTATACATTCTGCTTCAATTTTTGTTATTTAGTGTCATTTCATGGTTTACATTGTTCAGCTCAATTGAGTCAATTGAGTTTGAAACAACCAATATTTTATCAAGACAAATAGTATTTTCTTTAATAGGATTATCTGTATTTTTCTTAACTACATATCTGTCAATTGAGAACTTATACAATTTAATAAATCCATTATTTATACTTTCTATTTCTGTTTTATCAGGCTTACTTTTCACAACACCGATACTTGGTGTAAGACGGTGGTACGATTTAGAACCAATTGGAATACCAATTTTCATACAGCCATCAGAGTTCAGCAAAATTATATTAGTTTTGTTCTTAGCAAAAATACTCAGCCAAAATTCATATAAGTTAATTTTCATAATGGGGGTTCTAATTAATCTACTTTTAATTTTTATACAACCAGATTTAGGAACGACTGTATTACTTTTATTAGTCACTTTTTTTATGTTTTTTATTTCCGATATCAAACTTAGGAGCACTGTTTTAGGGTTGTTAATATTTTTTCTTTTATTTTTTATTCTTTTAGAAATGAACTTTATAGGTGATTATCAAATATCAAGAATTACAGATTTCTTTTCTGGCGATGACTTTTCGCAAAACCAAAGCAGACTTTCAATATCTTCAGGAGGTCTGTTTGGAACTTATTTTACTAATTTACAAGTAACAGAAGTATTCGTACCTGTACAAACTACGGACTTTATTTTTTCTCTTTTTTCAAGAAACTTTGGTTTTCTTGGAGGTTTTCTGCTTCTATCTTTATGGGTCCTGTTTTTCTTTAGGGTAAATAGAATTATTAAACTTACTCAAATAGAATTTGAAAAATATCTTCTCTCAGGATTGTTAATTCTCCTAGGTGTGCAAATATTTATAAATTTGTTAACTATTCTAGGCTTTATTCCTTTAACTGGAATACCTTTTCCACTTCTAAGCCTTGGAGGGTCATCAATATTTTCAACCGCAATAATATTTGGATTAATAAATAGAGTTTTCATAGAAAACAACATAGTTGTTTAATTTTTAAATCTACTATTCTTAACTTATGTTAAATTTATATATTCGTCATCTCGGAGGTTTTAATGTTTGGTGTATTCAAAAAGTCGAAGATTGTTCGCAAAAGCGACAATTTAGACAATACGAAAACTAAATGGTTTAATGGCCAAAAAGTAAAAATAAAGTCAGGGACCACTCGCTCAGGGTCACAAAAAAGTAGAGATTTTAAAGATAAGAATCCAACATGGTTCAGAGAGCAACCGTTACCAGTTCCAGAAGTAGAAAAAAAGCAGATGCTTATCAGCTCTAAAGACGGTGTATCAAATGTGGCTATTCTTGAAGGGCCAACCCTGGTTCAATACTACACATCTGAAAATAACGCTAAGTCTAAAGTCGGTAACATTTACCTTGGAAAAGTAAAAAATGTTTTACCTGGAATGGAAGCAGCATTTGTTTCTTTTGGTGAAGAGAAAAATGGTGTGTTGTATGTTGCTGACATAGAAGGTTCTCATAAAAATTCAAAAATTGAAAATTTATTAAAACCTGATCAAGAAATTTTAGTTCAAGTAGTTAAAGACGCTATGGGGGAAAAAGGGGCAAGATTAACTGGCCAAATTTCACTTCCAGGAAGATATTTAGTTTTAATTCCAAACTCTAGAACTAAGGGTATCTCTAGAAGACTATCTGATAATGAGAGAAGTAGGTTAGACAGAATTATTCGTAAACTTAAACCTGAAAATTTTGGTGTTATTGTTAGAACTGCTGCTGAGGGAGTTAGTGAGCAAGCATTACAAATAGATATAGAAAAACTAGTAGAAGAATGGGATATTGTTAGTAATTACAAAAGTGGCGATGCTCCAAAATTAATTCATCAAGAGCCAGATGTTTCTATAAAAGTAATAAGAGAACACCTTAACTCAACATTTAAAAAGCTTTTAATTGATAGAAAAGATCAATTTGATGAAATCAAAAATTATGTTTCAACTACTTCTCCTGAAATAAGCGATATTGTGGACTTTTATCAGGATGAAATAATGTTATTTGAAAGGTACCACATTGAAGATCAAATAAAAAAGGCTTTAGATAGGAAAGTTTGGTTGCCATCTGGTGGACATCTTATTATTGACAGAACAGAAGCACTAACTGTTATTGATGTAAATACTGGAAAATTTGTTGGAAAAAACAGTCTTGAGGAAACTGTTTATGAAAATAATTTAGAAGCTGCAGAAGAAATTGCAAGACAGTTAAGACTTCGAGATATTGGTGGAATTATAGTTATAGATTTTATAGATATGGAGTCAACCAAAAAGCAACAAAGTCTTTTAAATAGATTTAAGCAGGAATTAGCTAAAGATAAGACTAGAACACAGGTATTTGAAATATCTAGACTTGGATTAGTAGAAATGACTAGAAAGAATGTAGCAGCCGGTCTCGTTGAGAGTTTTTCAGAAGAATGTGAAAATTGCAATGGTAGGGGTCTAATAATTAATGATATTTTTGCAAACAAAAGTATAGAAGAAGGCTTGATTGAGTCCGAGTCTGTAGTAGAGTAATTGAGTTATGAGTAAATATGCTGTTATTAACGTTGGATCATCCCAAGAAAGAGTAAGTGTTGGGGATGAGTTTTCTGTTTCATCTTCTTTTAAAGAACAAACAGTTGTACCTTTATTAGTCAGCCCTAGAAAAGGTCAAATAGTTGTAGATGAGAAAAAACTAAAAAACTATAAAGTTGAACTTGAGCATCTTTCTGCTTCAAAGTCCAAAAAGATTAACATTTTTCAATATAAAAATAAAACTGGAAACAGAAGAAGAGTTGGGTATAGAGAAAACTCAAAAATTGTTAAAGTTAAGAGTATTCAAGGACTTGAAAGCGCTGAGGAGGAATAATGTCTAAAACAAAAGCTGGTGGTTCTACCAGGAATGGTAGAGATTCAGAGTCAAAACGACTTGGTACTAAAGTTTATGACGGTGAAAATATATCTGCTGGTTCGATTGTAGTTAGACAAAGAGGTACAAAAATTCATCCAGGAGAAAATGTATCCAAAGGTGGAGACGATACTCTCTTTGCAAAAACAGATGGTGTTATAAAATTTTCTACTAGAAATGGTAGAAAATTAGTTAATGTAATTCAAAAATGAGCCAATGTTCGTTGATGAAATCAACCTTTCAGTATCCTCTGGAGCTGGAGGCCCAGGCTCTGTTAGTTTCAATAATTTAAATTCTAAAACTAAACCATCTGGTGGTTCAGGTGGAGATGGTGGTAGCGTCATATTACAGGTTAATAAAGAATTGCCTGATTTATCTCACATTATGTCGAACAGTTCTCTTAAAGCTGAAAATGGTGGACCAGGTAACAAAAATTTTCAAAACGGAACCTCAGGTAAGAATCTGATTATAGAAGTGCCAAAAGGAACACAAGTATTTATTGATAATGAAATGTATGCTGACCTTCATGACAATAACTCTTCTTATGAATTACTTACAGGTTCAAAAGGTGGTAGAGGAAATTATGAATTGATTTCAAAAAGAAATCCTAATCCACAAATCTGCGAGCAAGGAGTAAAAAGAAAATTACTTAATCTCAAACTTAGCTTCAGTCTTTATTCAGATATATCAATTGTTGGATTGCCTAATGCAGGCAAAAGCACACTAATTCAAAAAATAACTAACTCTAAGGCAAAAATTGGTGATTATGAATTTACAACAACTATTCCAAATATTGGAGTTTTAAATAATTCTGAATTATTGTTAACTATTTGTGATCTACCTGGATTACTAGAGGGTGCTTCAGAAGGTGTTGGAATGGGTAGGAGAGTACTTAAGCATTTGAGAAATACTAAATTTATAATTTATTTAATTGACCCAATAAATGAAAAATTTAGTATAAATTCGCAAATTTCAATGCTCGAAGATGAACTTTTTAAGTTTGATGAAAATTATCAATTTATTAAAAAACTTATAGTTATAAATAAATCAGATCAACTCTCTACAACGAAGGAAGGATATCTTATATTTCTTGTTTAAATGAAAATGGAATTGATGAATTGGTCAGTAGAATACAAGAGGAATTTCAAGAGGATTTACCTATTATTTATTCTGAATTTCATAAAATTGTTTTAGAGCAAGAAGATTACTTTATAGAAAAAATAGAAAATCAATATATTTGTACTGGTGAATTAGTCTCGAATATGGTCAACATTTCTGGAAATAAAGATAGCGTCTTAGATGAGATATTTTTTAGATTCGAAAATTCAGTTCTCTCCAAAGAAATTAATGAAATGGGTGCAATTGATGGTGATACAATTGTGTTAGGAAATTTAGAATTTGAATACAAACAATAAAAAAAATATAGTAATAAAAATTGGCACTTCTTCAATTATTAAAAATGATAAAGTTGATTTAAATTTATTAAAAAGCTTAGCCGAGTTAATAATTGAAAATAATAATCAATTTAATTTTGTAATTGTTACCTCTGGTGCTGTTGGTCTTGGGGCAGCAAAATTAAATTATAAAGGAAGACCTAAATCTTTAAAAAAACTGCAGGTAGCATCAGCAGTTGGTCAAATCGGATTGATTAATCAGTATGAAAAAATTTTTAATGATAAAAAAATAAATATTGCACAAGTTTTAATTACCAAAAATTTGATAGATGATAGAGAACAATTCGTTAACACTACACAAGCATTAAATGAATTGTTGTCACAGGGAATTATTCCAGTAATTAATGAAAATGACGTTGTAGCCACTGAAGAGTTAAAGTTTGGTGATAATGATAGATTATCTGCAATAGTGTCAATTATCGTTAATGCTGAAAAACTTATAATTATAACTAATAAAGAGGGGTTGTATAATTTCAATCCGGATAAGAGCAAAGATGCAAAAAAAATAGATTATATTGAATATAACTCTAATTACCTTAACGAATTAATACCTCTTTCAAAGGCTGGAGAAGGTATGGGAGGTTTTTCAACAAAAATTATGGCATCACAAATCTCTGGTTTTTCAGGTATACCAACACATATAATTTCTTGGTCAAAATCCAATCTATCGAAGGCAATTTTAAATAAAAAGGTTGGAACCTATATCACTGCCTCAAATAAGAAAATTAGGCTCAGAAAACTTTGGATTGCATATGGGATGGTTCCAGTATCAAATGTTTTTATTGATGAAGGTGCAGCTAGTGCACTTTTAAAAAATGCTTCACTTTTATCAAAGGGAGTTGTTAGATTTGACAACTCCTTCAAAATTGGAGATGGACTATCAATTGTTTGTAATAAAAAAATTGTCGCTAAGGGTATTGCAAAAATCGACAGCACTACAGTTGGTGAAAGTAGTGTATTAATTCATAAAGACGATTTAATTATTCTATAAATAATTTTACTAATAGAAATTCTTAATTAACCTTTTAATATGCTTAAGCAAATAGGAACACAAGCTAAAGAGGCTGCTGCAGAAATTGCAGTTTTAAGCACTGATAAAAAAAATCAAATTTTACAGACTATGGCCGATGAATTACTTAAAAACTCAAAAAAAATATTAGATGCCAACAAAATAGATTTGAAAAATTCCAAAGATCTTGATTTAACACCTGCCTTAATTGACAGATTATCTTTAAGTGAAGAACGTATAAGTGGTATGGCTAATGGTTTGCTCAAGATAATACCCTTAGAAGATCCGGTAGGCAATGTTACTAAAAGCTGGAAAACTGATGAAGGATTACATATTAAAAAAATTCGTTCACCTTTTGGAGTTATAGGAGTTATTTATGAAGCAAGACCTAATGTTACAAGTGATGTCTCAGGTCTTTGTCTAAAATCTGGTAATGCTGTAATTTTAAGAGGATCCAGCTATTGTCTTAACTCAAATATTGCCATTCTTGAACTTCTTCAAAATTCACTAGTTTTAAATAATTGTAATAAAAATATTTTTCAGATATTAGAAAGTAAAGATCGTCAAGACACTATTGAATTTATGCACCTCACAGAATTTGTTGATCTCATTATTCCAAGAGGGGGGAAGGGGCTAATACAAACATTAGTAGACAACTCCAAGGTACCTTTTATCTTAGATGGAGATGGAAATGTACATTTGTACATACATCAGGATGCAAAAAAAGAACATATTATTGATATAGTTATAAATTCCAAAGTGCAGAGACCGGGTGTATGTAACGCTCTTGAAACCTTGCTAATTAATAGTGAGATTTACCAAGATATGGGCAGTTTGATCATTGAAGAATTATTAAAAAATGAAGTAGAATTATTTGTAGATGAAAAAATAAAACGAGACTTTCCAAAATTAAAACTTGCTAACGAATCACATTATGAGACTGAATTTTTAGATTTGAAACTAGCAGTAAAAGTCGTTGACAGTGTTGACCAAGCAATTGAGCACATTAAAGTCTACTCATCTGGACATACTGAAGCAGTTTTGACTGAATCAAAGGAAGTTGCAGATACTTTTGCAAAATCTATAGATTCTTCAGTTATATTTATTAATTCATCTACAAGATTTACTGACGGTGAAATGTTTGGTTTTGGTTCTGAAATTGGAATTAGTACTCAAAAATTACATGTAAGAGGCCCAATGGGATTAGAGGCCTTAACAAATGAAAGATATGTAGTTACAGGAGAGGGCACAGTAAGAGGATGATTAACAATTTAACAGTAAAAGATTTCGAAGACAACGGTTACTTTGCAGACCAAGAATTAGTAGACATAGTCAATGCTTCATTGTATTTGAATAAACCCATTTTGATAGAGGGTCCCGCTGGCACGGGAAAAACTTACCTTGCAAAAACTCTCTCAAAAATATTTAATATTAAATTAATTCGACTTCAATGTCATGAAGGTATTGATGAAGATAAAGCTCTTTATGAGTGGAATTATAAAAAGCAGCTTTTATCAATTCAAACCGAACAAGATTCCAAAAATTTATTTACTGAAGAATTTTTGATTGAAAGACCAATTCTACAATCTCTTAGATCTGATGAAAAATCTATTTTTCTAGTAGACGAAATTGATAGATCAGATGAAGAGTTTGAGGCTTTGTTATTAGAAGTTTTAGCTGAAAACCAAGTAAGTATTCCTGAGCTAGGAACTATCACTTCAAAGAGTGATAATCTTACTGTATTAACTTCTAATGCTACAAGAGAACTTTCAGAAGCTTTACGAAGAAGGTGTTTATATTTTTACCTTGATTACCCATCAGTTGATATAGAAACAAAAGTAATTCTTAACAATGTAGAAAATATAGATGAAGAAAAAGCAAAAAAGTTATCTATATTTAGCAATTTTGTAAGATCGCTTGGTCTAAATAAGCCACCTTCTTTAGTCGAATCAGTTGAATGGATAAAATACAATCATCTAAATGATGAGGAATCTTTAAATTCAAATATCGGAATTCTTATAAAAGATATTGAAGACCAAAAAATTTATCTAGATAAAATTAAAGAAGATAATGCAAATAAAAACCAATGAGTTAATTAATTTTTCTCATTACTGTTCAGAGAATTCATTAAAGTTTCCTTCTGAAAGAATAAGTAATTTAATTAAATTTTTACAAAAAGCACAACATGATAAATTTGAAAGAGATATAAGTTTTATTTATTCATTACTTCCATCCAATAAAGAAGAAAAAGAAAAATTGAAAGAACTTATTCATCAGTATTTTAATTTTCTAGTAGGTGACTATAAAGATGAATCTAGTTTTTTATTAGATTATAAAGATGAGAGAGTTGAGGATTTTTTTAATGACAATTCACTTTCAAGATTTCAAAAACTTGCTGATGATATTATTAATCAATTTGGTGAAATAGACTTTAGCAGACCAGTGTCTAACAATTATTGGTTACATCAGTTACAGAATTCACTTACTTTTCTTGATGCCGTAAGTTTTTTTGATATTGATTTTGATAATGGATTAGACGAAATTATCAATGAGGAAAATAAAAATTACTTTATCAATCAATTAAATCAATCCATACTTGAAAGGGTTTCAGAATTAAGAAATCAATTTAAAGAAGCTTACATACCATCAGAGCTGAATCCAAAAGAAAATTTAGAGGAAAAAGATTTTTTATATACAGACGCTGAAGAAAGAAGAAAGCTACTTAAGGAGACTAGAAACCTTGGACTAATCTTGGCAAACAAGTTTGTAAAATATACAAAATCTGCTTCTAAAGGTAAATTGTTATTTAGAAAAACTATTCGTAAATCTCTAAAAAATGGAGGAAGTCTTTATGATATTGTTTTAAAACCCAAGATAAAAAAGAAACCTAGGTTGATTCTTTTATGTGACATTAGCGGTTCAATGGCTCTTTATTCCTTGTTTGGGCTTACCTTACTTTTTGGAGTAGTCCAACGGTTTAAATCTGTACACGCTTTCGTATTTATTGATGGAATCACAGATATTACAAAAGAATTAAAAAATTTAAAATTTAATAACATAAATAAAATTCTTACTAATTGGAATAACTATGTTCATGTTGATGGTCATTCAGATTACGACAAATCATTTAAAGACTTATTAGATGAAAAAATAATTAGTAATTCTAGTTTTAATACTCTCATCGTAATAGGAGATGCCAGAAATAATTACAGACCCATTAACACGGAAACAATTGATAAATTATCAAAAAAGTTTAAAAACGTTTACTGGATGAATCCGGAAAGAAGCCAATACTGGAACACAGGCGACAGCCAGTTCCATCATTATCAGTCAATTTCTAAGAAATACTCTGAAGTTAGAAATTTCGAACAATTAAAAAGTTTTATCAACAGTATCAATTTTAATAAGGTAATTAAGTGATGAAAATAGGAATTCTTGGCGGCACTTTTGACCCTCCTCATAATGCACATAGAGAAATTGCAAATAGAGCACTAGAGCAATTCAATCTTAAAAAAATCTTATTTATACCAACTGGAGTTTCCTGGCAAAAAACTGAAATCACTAAATATACCTTAAGGTATGAAATGACAGAAATTTTAATTAAAGACAATAATTATTTTGAAATTAGTGATATTGAAAACAATTTACAAGAACCCTCGTATACTGTTGAAACTTTAAAAAAGCTAAATTTAAACAAATCAGATACTTATTTTATTCTTGGAGGAGACGCTGCTTATGGCATAACTTCATGGAAATCTTACAAAGAATTAGATAAGTATACTAATTTTTTAATTGCACCCCGAGAAGGTGTTCCAAACGAAAACCTTAGAAATATATTTCCGTTCGAATATCAGATTATTGAAGGAAGCTATTTAGATATTAGTTCAACTAATGTGAGAAAGATTATGAATTCTAAAGAAAATTTAGATAATTATATTCCCCATGAATTAATTGAATTTATTAAAGATCACTCACTATATTCTTTATGATTTCCATGTTTTTCTATATAGCAGTATTGCAATAGGAAAGATCTCCAACCTACCTATAATCATAAGAAGACTTAGTAAGGTTTTAGTTAAACTGTCAATAAAAAAATAGTTTTTAACTGGACCTATTTCTCCAAGGCCAGGACCGATATTATTCATTGCTGAAGCAACAGCACTCATGGTAGCTTCAAAAGATAAAGGAGTACCGTGATAATTAGAAGAAATACTTATTGCAAATGTTCCTAATACAAAAATTGCCACATACAATATAAAGAATGTTTGAACAGACTCAATCATTTTTTCGGGCAAAATAGATTTTGACATTCTGATTTTAAATATTGCATTTGGATAAAATATTTTTCTTATTTCATTTCTAACTGATTTTAAAAGCGCAATAACCCTGATAGTCTTTAAACCACCAGCTGTGGAGCCAGCCATACCACCTAGAAACATGAGTCCTAAAATAAAGGTTTTGTAATTAATATTCCAATTTTCATAATTTAAATTAGTAAATCCAGTTGTAGTAATTAAAGTTAAAGATGTAAAGAAAGCATTATTAATACTTTCAAAAATATTTTCATTTATTCTAATTGTTTTAAATAAAAAAATTATGGCTGTTGATATTACCATAAATGAGTAAAACAAAAATTCAGTACTTTTAAAAAACTCACTTAAAGACTTAGACCTAATTGTTTTTAATAACAATATGAATGAAGTACCTGCTAAATACATAAAAATATTTATTATGAATAGCGAAAGAGTGGAGAATTCACTAACTGATGTATTAAAAGTGCTAAAACCACCTGTTGATAATGTTGTAAGCGAATGGTTAAAAGCATCAAAAATATTTAAACCTGAATAATATAAAAGTATTGTCTGAAGAATTGTTAATGAAATATACACAATCCATAAAAGTTTTGCAGTATCTTTAAATTTAGGAGTTAGTCTGTCTGCAGACGGTCCAGGTGATTCAGCTTTAAATAGATTAATACCTCCTGAGCCTAGTAAGGGGAGTACGGTAATTGTTAAAACAATTACTCCCATTCCTCCTAACCATTGAGTTGTTGATCTCCATATCAATAGTGATTTATCTACAGCCTCAATATCAGTTAAAATTGAACTTCCAGTTGTAGTTAAACCTGAAACTGTTTCAAAAAAAATATTAGTGTAACTTAAATCTATTCCAGAAAGAACATAAGGAATTGTTCCAAATAAAGACATAAAAATCCAAGATAAACCAACAGCCCCAAATCCTTGAATTGTAGTAAGTTGCCTAGTAGGTAAAACAAATTTTCTAATTAAATAAGATATTGAAATTGTAAGTAAAGCTAACACAATTAGAGAGGTAGCAAACTCCATATTACTTTGCATAAATCCATAAATTATTGTTGGAATTGTTGCTAAAGCGAGTACTGGGAGAATTCCTCCACTTATGAAAACTACAACCTTAATCATTTAGTTTTAACAAAAAGTTTCTTCAATTTTTTCTATAGAATCTGGAAGTGTAAATACCACAAGTTTGTCTTTTTCTGCAAATTTCCAAGTCCCTGAAGGAATATAAGTATTATCTCTTCTAGTAACGCCTGCAATTAAACAATCCTCAGGTAAATCCAGTTCAATTAGAGATTTATCTAATACTGGGCATTCCTTTGAAAGAATTATTTCTAAGGCTTCAACTTCTGTATCTTCAAAAGTTAGTGCAGATGTAACTTGATCTGATCGAACATCTTGCAAAATTGCATTTGCAGCAGTTATTCTTGTAGAAATTGTTGCTTGAATAGAAGATTCTTTAAGTAGCTCAAGATAATCAATTTTATTAACTCTGGTAATAATTTCAGGTGCACCTAAAGCATTTGCAACTAATGAACAAACAATATTTTTTGAATCGTCTTTACTTAGAGCAACAAGTGCAGAATTTTTATCCACACCAATACTTTGCAAGTTTGATGGGTCTTTTGGGTCGTTATGTACTACAATTACATGCGAATTGTTTTCAGCAATTCTATTACAATCTTTTTCATCGTCATCAATAACAACTACTTCATAATTTTTATAAAGCCTATCAGCCAACAACTCTGAAGATCTTGATGCGCCAACAATGATTACTTTTTTAATCTCATCTTTTTTGTCGATGCCGATTAAGGATGTAGCTGTTTGTATATCCCCACTTTTTACAATAACTTTAATATGGTCTTCAGCTTTAAGCTCTGTATCTCCATTTGCAATATAAGAAGTTCCATCACGCATAAATCCAGTCACAAGCCAATTATCTTTGCCTCCAAATTCATGAATATTAGAAAGTTTGTTGCCAAGAAGGGGAGATCTTTCAGTTACAACACCCCCTACGGATAGAAGCTTTCCATTGTTAAATTCATGAATGTCATAAATGCCAGCTCTTGATAAAAGTTTTTCAATTTCATCACAAGCACTTTCAGATGGATCAATAATTTTATCTATATTTAAATCTTCAATTTCATTTTTCAATGAACTATCTTGAACTCTTGCAAAAGATTTTTTTGTTCCCATATTCTTAGCCAAATAGCATGACAACATGTTTACATTTTCATCGTCTGTAACAGCTATAATTAAATCAGCTTCTTCGGAGCCTGCTTGAAATAATGAAGAAGGACTGCCACCATTGCCTTTAATTACAAGAGCATCAAGTGTCGAATTTAGCTCTTCAACTCTTGTTGGGTTTTGCTCTACAACTGTAACATCATGTTGTTCACTTGATAATTTACTTGCTAGGAAGCTTCCTACTTCACCAGCTCCGATGATGATAATTTTTTTCAAAATGTCCTCACTTTAAGAATAGTGGGTTTTGGAATACATGGTAATATATTTATAAGTGACACAACTTTTTACTTTATCGGAAGAGCAAAATTTTTTAATCGATTCTATTGTTGATTTGTTATTAACTCAAAAATTAACAAATTTAAAAGTACTACAACTCCAATCTGATCATTTTCATGACAAGGTAATTATATGTTCCTCAAATTCAGTGACTCAAATGAATGCAGTAATTAAAAAAATAAAAAAAGATTTAAAAATAAATGAGTTTATTTATGAAGGGGAAAATTCAAATTGGCTTTTGATTAGTTTAAAAGGCATATTAATTCAAATATTTACTGAAGAATCTAGAGAGTATTACAATATTGATGATATATATTTTGATAGTGAAACTCTTTATCATTACGGATAAAAAAATTTTAGGGGGCTGTAGCTCAGCTGGCAGAGCACCTGCATGGCATGCAGGGGGTCAGGGGTTCAAATCCCCTCAGCTCCACTTAATTAGATGAATTTTAAATATTTAAAAACTTTACTCTTTGAAATAAAAGAACTGGCTTCTTCTCAACTTTTAATTGTTGTTATTCTTTTTGTTCAGGTTGGTATTGTTACTAGAGGTTTGGGCACTTCAAGTTATGGTCAAGCAGTATTAGTTTTAGCACTAGTAGCAATTATTTTTAGGACACTTCATGCTAAAAACAGTGATGTAACTCTATTAATGTTAAAAAAATACGGAGAAAGCATGTTTACGCTTTCTCTTGTATACGACTTATTAATTGGTATAGTGTGCTATCTGATTTGTTTAGTATTATTTCAATCTGAACTTAACTCACTTTTTGGAAACTATAGTATGAGTATCTCACTCAATATATTATTAATTTCTAGAATATTTCATACTCTTTCGGAGAGCTCAAAAGCAGTGTTAACTTTTAATGGTCAATTCAAAAAATTTGCTTTGATAGATACAGTTTCAAGTTTGATGAGATTTATTACAATAGTAATTTTGTTTAGTGTAAATGCAAGTATTGATAATTACTTTATAGGACAAGCAGTATTCTCAACTGTTTACGGTTTTTTTGGTTTTTTCATTTGTAGAAATTATTTAAGAATTTCAGAAGTCTCAATAAAAAATTTAACGGATTACTTTAGGAAATTTAAATCAGATTTTCTCAAACAACGACTAGATCAACTTGTAGGCATAGTCCCACAGCATTTAGATATAGTGATTCTGGGTTACTTTACAGATCTATCAACTGTAGGTATTTTTAGAATTGCAAAACGACTTGTTGAACCATTTACATATATTATTTCAGTTCTGACACCATTGGTTCAAAATCAGCTTTCAAAAGAAAGTTTAAGAGCAAACTTCTCTGACCTTGTTAAAAATTTCTTGTTACCACTTTCAACAATCATTATTATTCCATACGTATATTTTGGTGAAAACTTGATAAACCTTATTTCGGGTAGTTCTTTTCTTGATGCCTATGAACCTATGCTTGTTCTTGTCATAGGTTATGTAATTTATCTAAATACATTTTGGATACGACAACTACTTTTATTTTCAAATTTGATTCAATACCATGCTGTTAGTAGGCTAATTTCACTATTCGTATTTGTCCTAGCTTCATTCTTTTTTGTAGATCAATTTGCTGCAGTTGGTATAGCAATTTCATTATCTTTGAGTATGATTGTGCAAAAATTATATGAATTTTATGCGTTCAATAAGTACTCAGAGCAAAATTAAATTTTTCACATTTTTCCAAGCAGCTTAGTTATCATTTAAGATGGATGACAAATATTAATAATTTAAAATTAAATGGAATAATAGTTGCATTATTTTTTATTTCTTTAGATGCTTATTCATTTGGAAATATACCAATTCAATGGATTGGTATATCAGTTCTATTGTTTTTATTTATTTTAAATTTTCAGAAAATTACTTCTAATTTTTCATCAATCTTTAATATATTTATTGCTTTATTTATTGTTCCTATATTTTTTGAGATTATTTCTGACTTTGAAATACTCTTAGAAAGAAATTACCAACTGAGATTATTTAATTATTTATCTTTTTTTCTTGTGATTTATCTATCTCATTCATTTTTACAATCAATAGACCATAAATTATTTATGGACTTATTAGAAAAATTATTAATAATAATTTCGGTAATAACTATTTATATTTATATGTCACAAATATTCGATCTATATGAGCCAATCCGAAATAGGTCTAATACAAATTTATTAGGTAATGCTGCACAATCCATATTCTGGCCATACGAGCCCCATAGGGCTATGGGAACATTTAGAGAACCTGTTTTGTTTGTGTCATATATTTTTCCTTTATCTTTATTACTTCTATTTGGTAAGAAAAATGTAAGCTTAATATCAATTTTCATAATTGCTCTTTCTCTTGGACTTTCAAGAAGTGATTTATTAAGAATCTTTGCCATTTCTGGAACAATCCTTTTTTTAACTTTATATTTATTCAAAAAAAGCCAAAACAGCAAAATTGTCTTGTTTTTATCCGTAGTACTTTTATTTAGTTTTATTTCAATACAGGAATGCAAAATTAATCCAACAAGTAATGAATGCTTGGAAATAAGTGTTGAAGAATCTACAGACCTTATTTCTTTTGAAGATATTGGCACAATTACTGAAATAGATACAGATAGGAAAAATATTATTGATTTTCTTTCTAGTAGAGATATGAATTTTTTTGGACAAGGTTTTAATTCTATAGTTCAAGATTATCAACAATATCTTACAAAAGAGATCAACAAAGAAATGTATTTAACTAATAGAGTTTTACCAAATTATTTAGATAAAAGGTATCAATCTGAAAATTTTGGCACTGGCAATTATTCATCAAACTTTTATAAACCTAATACACAAAGTTTGCTTGTTAATACGATTATTTCTTCAGGTTTAATTTTATTACTAGTTTTGTTCTCATTTCCAATATATAAATTTTTGATTAAAAGAGATTATGAAAGTTTGTTAAAAATTCTATTTCTCATATTATTCTTTTTTGTAATTCCAGTAGAAGAATTCAATGCATTCACAGGCTTAATTTTGGGTTACGGGTTTAGAATGTTAAATATGGGGGTATTAATTGACAAAAGTATTTAATTTCTCTCCCGGTCCATCAAAATTACCACAAGTTGTTATTAACAAAGTTGAAAAAGCTGTAAAGGAATATAAAAAAACTGGAAAATCTGTTTTAGAAATTTCACATAGGAGCTCAGAATTTGATGAAATACTAAATGAGATAAATCTTAATTTTGAAAAGTTGTTTCACCTTCCAAAAGACTTTAACGTCTTGCTTTTACAAGGGGGAGCTACTTATCAAAATACTTTTGTACCAATGAATATTCCAAAAAATCGTCATTTAGGTTGCTTAGTAACAGGTACATGGGGAAAAAAAACTGCGGAAGATTATTCAAAAATATTTAGTAATTTCGATGTGTTTGAAGCTAGAGATAGAGAATTAGACACCTACTTAGATAAAGATTACTCTGGTTTTCAAAATATAGATTTTCTACATTTAACTTCTAATGAGACAATTGAGGGTTTACAAATTCAGAATTTCAACACTATTAATCATAAAAATTTAATAATTGATATGTCCTCTGACTTAGGTTCATACAATTTTAATTTCAATAATTTAAGCTATGTATACGCCGGTGCTCAAAAAAATATGGGAATACCTGGAGTTACAATTTGTCTAGTCAAGGAAGAATTTTTAACTGATTCAGATAATCCTAAATATTTAAATCTTAAGCTTCTAGCAAAATCAAATTCGATTTTAAACACTCCTCCAACTATGTCTATATTTGTACTTAATCTTGTAACAAACTGGATGCTCGAAATGGGCGGTATTGACTATTTTCAAAATAAAGCACATGAACAATCAACAGAAATATATGATTTTATCGATAGCAACTCAGATGTTTTAGATTGCAAAGTTGACAACAAATATAGAAGTAAATCAAATATTGTATTTAATTTTTTAAATGATGAACATAACAAAGAATTTGTTCATTTGGCTGCTGAAAAAGGGATTATTGGCATAAATGGCCATAGAAGTGTAGGTGGTATAAGAGTTAGTTTGTTTAACAGTATTGATGATCATATGTTCGATTACTTTATGAAATATTTTAAAAATTATGTAAAGGGATTAAATAATTGAAATTTTCAATCATTAAAGAATATAAATTTGATAAAGATAAAACTGTTGGGTATCTATCAGACTTTTCACAATATCAGAATGAAGTTGAAAAAATTAAACTCCATGAAGAGACTATTGCAAAAAATGAAATTTCATCAGGTGTTGATATTGATAATTTTCAACCGATTGTTTTATCACTATATCCTGATGAATATTTAGACAGTCAGGTTAAAACATTCGAAACTGAAAAATTAATTCTTTTGGACGGTCACCACAGATGGAAGTATGCAAATAAAGAAAATTCAGTAAATAAATTAAAATGTATATTGATAAATTTCCAAGATATAAAAATTAAATCTTATCTTTTTAGCATAAATAATGAAAAAGAAAGTTTTCTTAAATATTTAAATGAAGCAGGTTATTTTAAATCTAATGAAGGAGAATATGGAATTTTCTTTAATAACGAAATATTTATTAATAAAAGCAAGCCTAGTTTGATGGATTTATATGGTTTTAAAAAAATTATGCAGAATGAAAATATTATTTCACCTATTCTTGAAGATGTAAGTGATTCTTCTTTGCTTATAAAGTTCACAGCATTAACACCAGAAGATTTAATTAATATTGATTTTATATTACCTCCAAAATCTACTTGGATTACACCAAGGCTTTAAATGAAAGTTGCTCATGTAATAAACTCATTGAATAGGGGCGGTGCAGAAAGTCATTTACTTGAGTTAGTTAAAGCACAATCAGCTGCAGGATTAACTACAGATGTAATTGTTATTGGTGAAGATAGATCTGATATCTTATCAGTTAAAAAAGAGCTATCTAGTGTTTGTAGGAAAATCTATAGATTGAAAGGCCCTCGTATGTTCAATATTTTTTCTTACATAAAACTTCAAAAAATAATCAGGAATAATTCATATGATGTAATTCACTCACATCAACCAAGAAGTGATTTTATGGTTTATCTTTTAAAAAAATATATATTTTCAGACAATATATTTAAATGGATTGTATCCATCCATGGAAAATACGATTCTTATCTTAATAACAATATCCAAAAAAAATTTAAGTTATATTTTTTTAAAAAGTTAGTAAAGTCTTGGAATACTGCTGATGAAGTAATTGTAATTTCTAATGAAGTAGAGTCATGGCTAGCTAGTCATACAAAATTTGTTGAACCACACGTAATAAATTATTGGATTTCTTTAAAAAGTTATAAATCAGCCGATTTGAATTCTTCAGTCAATATTGGTTTTTTAGGAAGATTAAATAAAAATAAAGGTATTGAAGATCTTATTGAATCTTTAAATGAAGTAGATTTAGATTTCAATTTAGTAATAGGAGGCTTTGGAAAAGAAAATTATATAAATTTTTTAAAACAAAAAATGAATGAAAATGTCTTAAAAAGGTCAAATTTCCTTGGGTATGTGGAAGATCAATCAAAATTTTTTGAGAATATCGATATATTCGTTTTCCCGTCTTATTCTGAAGGCCTTGGATTAGTCTTATTAGAAGCCATGAGTTATCAAAAGGTATGTATTACCAGGAATGTTGAACCAATGAATCGGTTTATTAATGATGAAAACGGATATTTATTTAACAATACAGATGATTTAAAACAGTGTATTTTAGAAGCCTCTAAAGATTTAAACAATGAAGAAGTAATTAATAAGAAAATTCATAACTTAAAAAAAGTATTAGAAATATATGACATTAAAAATGTATTTCCTAAAATATTAGAAGTATATAACTTATGAACGAATATAATTTTCAAAAAATTGAATCAAAATGGCAGAAACATTGGTCAGAAAATAATTCAATAAGATGTGATATTAATTCAAAAGAAAAAAATTTCTATAATTTATGTATGTATCCATATCCTTCTGGAGATTTGCACATGGGGCATATCAGAAACTATACAATCGGCGACGTAATTACTAGATACAAAATGTTGAATGGATTCAATGTTTTATCACCAATGGGGTGGGACTCCTTCGGACTTCCAGCTGAAAATGCCGCAATTAAAACTGGAATTCACCCAAAAACCTTTACAGAAGAGCGTATAAAGAATATGAAAGATCAAATAATTAGACTTGGCTCACTTTATGAGTGGGATAGAGAAGTAGCTGCTCACAGTAAGGACTACTATAAATGGACACAATTTATTTTTGTTAAACTTTTTAAGAATAAGTTAGCTTACAAAAAAGATGCTCCTGTTAACTGGTGTGATTCATGTAAGACGGTATTGGCAAATGAACAAGTTATTGAAGGAAATTGTGATAGATGTGATGCTGTAGTTGATCAAAAAAACCTCAATCAATGGTTTTTAAAAATATCTGATTATTCAGATGAGCTTTTAAATGGACTGGATGAAATAGGAGATTGGCCTGAGAATGTAAAAGCTATGCAGCAAAATTGGATAGGTAAATCTGAAGGTGCAGAATTTTCACTCAACATTGAAAACACAGACTTAACCTTTGATGTTTTTACTACAAGGCCAGATACATTATTTGGTATGACCTTTGCTGTGTTGTCACCTGAGCACCAGCTCATGAGCGAAATCCTTTCTATTTCATCATATAGCACTGAGATTCAAAATTATATTGATAGTGCTAAAAAGAAATCTGAGTTTGAGCGAATGTCACTTACAAAAGAAAAAACAGGAGTTGACACAGGTCTATTTGTTATAAATCCAGTTAATGGTAAAAAAGTTTCATTGTGGATAGCTGATTACGTATTGATTAACTATGGTACAGGTGCAATTATGGCCGTACCTGGCCATGATCAAAGAGATTATGATTTTGCTAAGAAATATGGAATTGAAATAATCCAAGTTATATCAGATAAAAACAAGAAATCTTCAATAGAGAAAGAAGCATTCGTTGGTGAAGGGGTTCTTATTAACTCTGGAGAATTCAATAATCTAGAATCACATACTGAAGCTTCAAATAAGATTATAAAATTTTTGGAAGATAACAACATAGGGACTAGTAAAACTACATTTCGTTTAAGAGACTGGTTAATTAGCCGACAAAGATATTGGGGTTGTCCTATTCCTTTAATTAATTGTGATAAGTGTGGAATGATACCTGAAAGTGAAGATAATTTACCAGTTTTATTGCCAGAAATAGATGATTACAAAAACACAAATGAATCGCCTCTTGCCAAGAGTGAAGAGTTTATCAACACAAACTGCCCTGAATGTGGAAATGAAGCTCTAAGAGAAACAGATACAATGGATACATTTGTTGATTCATCCTGGTATTTTTTAAGATTTGTTGATCCAAAAAATCAAGATATTCCATTTGATGCCAAAAAAGTTAATAATTGGCTTCCTGTTGATCAATACATAGGAGGAGTTGAGCATGCAATTCTTCACTTGCTTTATGCAAGATTTTTTGTCAAGGCATTAAGAGATATGAATTATTTAAACTTTTCCGAACCATTTCAAAATTTATTTTCACAAGGCATGATAAATTTTGGGGGTTCCAAGATGTCAAAATCAAAAGGTAATACTGTTGATCCAGAATCATATTTTGCAACACATGGAGCAGATGCTTTAAGATTATATATTTTATTTATGGCACCTCCAAGTGACGGAGTAGAGTGGAATGATGGAGGCATTGAAGGTACCAAAAGATTTTTAAACAAATTCTGGGAAAATATTGAAATATTATCAAATTTAGAAGTAAAAGACAGCTCAGTTAATGACGAAAGTATAGTTAGAAAAGTAAACCAAAGTATAAATTCAGTTTCAAAACATCTTGATAAATTTGAATTTAATACAGCTGTTTCCGATTTAATGAAACTAAATAACGAATTATCAAATTTTTTAAAAAATTATAAAGAAATATCTAAAAGCTCTAGAGACATGATCATTAAAAATATAAGTATTCTGTTATTTCCAATGGCACCTCATATTGCCTCGGAAATTTATGAAAAATATTTCGGTGAAGATTTAATAAATATTACTTGGCCACTAGTTGATACTGAAAACTTAAAAGACCCTACATATGAACTTGTGATACAGATAAATGGTAAAAAAAGATTTACAAGAGAGACAGATATAGGACTTGAACAATCAGAAGTAGAAAAAATTTGTAAAGATGATTTTCACATGAATACGACTGATTTTAAAAAAATAATTTATATACAAGATAAAATCATAAATTTCGTTGGATAATGAAGTTACTTGTAACTGATAATCTAGTATCAGATCTAAATCAATTAGATAGTTTTAATATAAGTCTTGAAAAAATTTCCATAAATGATATTCCTAATCAAGCACAATCTCTATTTGATGATGATAAATTCAAATTTATATTTGATGAATTTATAACTATTTCATCTTTTAATAAATTAAAAATCGATTTAGAAGACAACTATATCTTTCAAATTAAAAAATCAAATTTATCAAAATTCACATCACTTGGATCTGACGTTGATGTTTTGTATCTTGACTCTCAAAAAAAAGTGAGTTATTTTCCGTGGGATTTAACAAATTTAATATATAGTTTTAGAAAATCAATAGATCTCAAGTTGTTGGATTCATTCACTTCCAATGAGAGAGACTTTAGAAATTTTTTGTCGTACTTTATTAAAGAACTTATTAGATTAAAACTATTAATTGAGTTTGATACAAATGATGTTGCTGAAATTTTAAAAGAAAAAAAAGATTATAAATACAATGATGCTTTAAAAAAAATTAACAGTTTAGATAAAAATAAAATAAATAGAGCTATTCAATATAGCCATAAAATTGAAAAAAGTATAAATCTATATGGATATGAACCTGAAAATTCTAAAAGATATTTAATTTCTGTAAAAAAATTACTTGAGTTTTGAAATTTTAGATTTGTTTCTGTCTCTGAAATTTTTAGTAATTATACCTTTTGAGTAAGCGATATCTAAAGTTTTAAGAGCATTTGACTTATTCTCAACAGAACTATCTTCTACTGATTTAAGAACTGTTTTAAGCTCAGTTTTAATAGACTTGTTTCTTAAATTTCTTTTCTTATCTTGTCTTATTCTCTTTTTTTGTGAATTAATATTTGCCATGTAAAACCTTTCGGTATATAAGATATTAACTTAATAAATATGTTAGATAATAAAAATATAAGAAATATTTCAATTATTGCTCATGTCGATCATGGTAAATCAACATTAGCTGATAGATTGATCGAAATGTCTGGTCTTATAAAACCAGGAGAACATTTAGATCAAATCTTAGACAATATGGAACTTGAACGCGAAAAAGGCATCACTATTAAATCACAGCCTATAAGGCTCAAGTTTGAAAATGTAACACTAAATTTAATTGATACTCCAGGTCATGTTGATTTTTCATATGAAGTTTCAAGAGCTTTAATTGCATGTGACGGTGCGATTTTATTAGTAGATGCGACTCAAGGAATTCAAGCTCAAACTTTTGCTCATTCTTATGCAGCAATTGAAGCTGGTTTAGAAGTAATACCGGTTTTAAATAAAATTGACTCTATAGACGCAGATAAAGAATCTGCAAAAAAACAAATTTTTAATTTAATAGGATCTAGCGAAGATGAAATTTTTGAAATTTCTGCAAAAACGGGAAGTGGGGTTAGTGAGTTATTAAATGCAATTCCAGAATTAGTTAATTCACCAGTTCAAAAGACAAAAGATGCAAATGCTCTAATTTTTGACTCTTTTTTTGATTCTTATAGAGGAGTTGTAGCATCTGTTAGAGTTTTTGGTGATGAAATTAACATGAATCAAAAACTAAAGTTAGTCAATTCAAGATATACTTTTGAACCAACAGAAATGGGTTATTTTGATTTAAAATTTAATCCTTCCGAAAAGCTATCTTCTGGTGAAGTGGGCTATGTTATTACTGGTGCAAAAGACTTAGCACAAATAAGAGTTGGAGATACTTTAGTTCAAGATAATAATGATAATCCTATTGTTGTTTCAGGATATAAAGAACCTCAGCCAACTGTTTTTTCTAGCGTTTTTCCAGCTGATTCAGACGATTATACGAAATTAAGAGATTCTCTTGATAAGTACGTATTGAATGATGCAAGTTTTTTTTATGAACCTGAAACATCATCTGCTTTCGGATTCGGATTTAGATGTGGGTTCTTAGGTTTATTGCATTTAGAAATTGTTGTTGAACGGCTTGAAAGAGAATTTGATCTCTCTCTAATAGTTACACCGCCTTCTGTTGAATTTAAAATTATACGAAACAATGATGAGGAAATAATTATTCGTAATCCAAGTGAAATCGACAAATATACAGATATTAAATCAATTCAAGAAAAGTACTGCGAAATAAATCTTTTATTTCCAAAAGAATACCTCGGTTCAATTATGCAGTTATTGAATGAAAAAAGAGGAATACAAGAAGATTTAAATTATTTGAGTACAACAATGGTCAAAATTAGATACAAGCTACCTCTTTTAGAACTTGTAAATGGTTTTTATGATTCACTAAAGTCAATTTCGCAGGGCTTTGCTTCATTAGACTATAATATTTTAGATTTTGAATCTGGAAATTTAGTGAAACTGGATATTTTAGTTAATGGGGAACCAATTGATTCATTTAGTTCCATTCTTGCTAAAGAAAATGCAGAATACATTGGAAGAAGTAGGGTTAAGAAGTTATATGATTTAATACCAAGGCAACAATTTGATATACCAATTCAAGCGGCAATTGGATCAAGAATTATTGCTAGGGAAACAATTAAAGCATTAAGAAAAGATGTTACTGCAAAACTCTATGGTGGTGATGTCACAAGAAAAAGAAAATTACTTGAAAAACAAAAAGAAGGTAAAAAAAAGATGAGACAAATTGGCAAGGTCAGTGTTCCAAAAGAAGCTTTTAAGGAATTTCTAAAACAGTAATGTTTACTCCGACCATCTTTTTGCCTGAAATCAATTCTAATAAAAAATATGTTTCTTTAGATGATTCCAAAGTTCATCATCTAAAAAATGTCTTAAGAATAAAAGATTTTGATAGTGTAAATATCTCAAATGGAGTTGGTGAATTATTTTTAGGCCGTCTTATAAAAGATAGTGTAGAAATAACTTCCCAAAAAAAATATTTTAGAAAAAATGAAATTTCCATATTTGTTCCTTATCTTAGGGAGAAAAATCGATTTAGATTTATGATTGAAAAGCTAGTTGAGCTAAATGTAGATAGATTATTTATCGGTAAAACTCAAAATACTCAAAACACTAAGTTTGATATCAAGAAAATTCAAAATTGGGCAATATCAGCTGTTGAACAATCTGGTTCACCATTTTTTCCAAAAATAGAAATAACAGATTCTATAAACTTTACTATTTTTAATTCTTGTTTCGATATTTCGGGAGATATGTTTGATAAAGAAAAGGCAAATGTTAATGCCTTTGCAATTGGTCCAGAGGGTGGCTGGACTAGTGAAGAATTATCTAATTTCCAAAATAAATATAAGATATCAGATTTTAGCTTGAGAACTGAAACTGCTGCTATATCTGCAGTATCATTAATAATGTAAAATAATATATGAAAAATAAATCAGTTTTTGAAATGATTTTATCTGGAGAAATTGATTCAGATATAATCTATGAAGATGAACAAATATTTGCAATTCATGATATAAACCCTGTTGCAAAAGTACATATTTTAATAATTCCTAAAAAGAAAATTCCAACTATAAACGATATTTCAGTAAGTGATTCAAACTTATTAGGCAGTATGATTATTTGTGCTAAAAATTTAGCAAAACAATTTGATATTGACAAAACAGGGTATAGGTTACTTTTTAACACTAATGCTGATGCAATGCAAACTGTCTTCCATATACACCTTCACCTAATTGGTGGAGAAAAATTGAAAAATATATAATGACACTGGAAAAAACAATTCCTTTTGATCAAGAATTGGTAAATATCTTTGGTGTAAATGATCAAAACCTTAATTATTTAAAATCTTTGTTTCCAAACCTAGAAATAAATGTTCGAGGTAATGTCGTTTATATAAATGGGAGCACTAACGACACAGAAGAAGCTATAAGAATACTCGACGAAATGATAGTTATGGGATCAAAAAATGAAATGATAGAGATGTCTGATTTAGAATTAATTGCAAAAATTAAAAATCCAGAAAAACTTGAAAATACAAAAGTTAGCCAGCTAAATGTAATCGATAATAAATTTATAAAAGTTAAAAATCTAAACCAGTTTAAATATTTAGAGATTATTGATAATTCAACTATTACTTTTGGTATTGGGCCAGCAGGAACAGGTAAAACATTTCTAGCGGTTGCCAGTGCAGTAAGAATGTATGCTGAAAATAAAATAAAAAAAATTGTCTTAACACGACCTGCTGTTGAAGCTGGTGAAAGATTAGGATATCTTCCAGGAGATCTCTCTCAAAAAATAGATCCTTACTTAGTTCCACTTTTCGATTCTCTTGAATATTTTTTTGGAAATGAAACCTTAAAATATTTAATTGATAAAAGAAATATTGAAATAGTACCTCTTGCATATATGCGTGGGAGAACTTTAAATGATGCTTGTATCATATTAGATGAAGCACAGAATGCAACTATTAGTCAGATTAAAATGTTCCTCACTAGATTGGGAGAAAATTCAAAAATGATTATAACAGGTGATGAAACACAAATAGATTTAAACAATAAGACATTCTCTGGTTTAAGAAAAACAAGAAAAACTTTATCAAAAATAGAAGAAGTATCTGTATTAGAATTTGAGAACACAGATATTGTAAGAAATAAAATAGTGTCAAAAATTTTGGAAATATTCCCAGACAAATAATGAATAAATACATAATACATTTAATAAAGATTATTTATATTTTGATATTTTCTTCCGCCGTATGGTTTATATCTTTTACAATTTTTCCTGAAAATCAAGTTATTAAATTAGAGGTTGGTGAGGAATCTCCGACCAGCTTTTCTGCACCGAGATATTTAAGCGTTGTTGATGAAAATGCTACTAAGTCCCTTATTGATAAAGCTGTAAGTAATGTCCCGCCTGTATATTCTATAGATTCTTCAATAAGTAATGATGTTATTGAAGGAATTACTGAGATGTTTATAACTGTCATTAAGTCAAGAACTGAAGAAACACTTGAACAAAATGAGGATGAAGAACTTGAACAATCTGATCCAACCGTAGTAATAATTGAACTTACAAAAACTGAGCAGATTCAAAAAATTAGATCTTCAGTATTATTTTCTACAATTTCCACATCTGCCATTGAAGTATTAGTTGAAATTTCAAACACAGATAAAAATAACAATACAAATTATTTAACTCAAATTGAGTTTGAAGCAAAAAACAAAGCCAATGAATTTTTGTCAAAAGGCATTGGTAATGAAAACTTAAATCAACAGAGACAATCAATAGTTTCTAATCCACCTACTTTGAATTTATCAAGTCAACTTTATGCAATTGTTCCAGAAGCTAGAATAAGCTCTACGGTTGCAGAAATTATTGCTGAAAACTTAATTGCAAATCAAAAGCTTGAAGAGGAATTATGGAATGATCAAAAAGATAAAGTAGCGGAATCTATAGAAAATGTTACAGTCCAATTTTTTAAAGATGAACTAATTGTAAACGAGGGCGATCCAATAAGTGCAGTTCAATTTCAAGCTTTGAATGAATTTGGTTTTCTATCTGGAGAATCAAGGACAGTGCAAACTGCTGCAATACCTATAATTTTTGCAGTTTTTGTAGTTTTATATATATTGCTTTGGCGTTTAAGAGATAGTATTTGGTTAAACAATAATGAATTGCTATTAATGCTTACATTGATACTGATTTCTTCAATATTCTTACGGGGTGTTTCGTACTTTTCACAGGTTTCAGATTTAGAATTTATTCAATACGCATTACCTATTTCTTTTGTAGGTATTTTGTCTGTTACTTTATTAAATTTAAGAGCAACTTTAATTTTATCGCTGTCTAGTTCATTGCTAGCTTTAGCTGGTGGTGGAAATATAGGTTTAGTAGCTCTAGGGGCACTTGGAACAATAGTTCCAGCTATATTCTTATCTGAAGATACTGATAGGTTATTATTGAGACAAAGAATTGTCTATATTTCCTTGACCCAACCTCTGTTAGCTTTTGGGGTATATTTCTTTTTGCGTGATGATGGAAATTTAACACAGATATTAATCTTTTCTTTTTTAAGTGCCTTACTAGCAAATCTAGCTGCTTTTGCTTTAATTTCGTATATTGAGAGTATTTTTAGACTTACTTCAGGTTTTAAACTTTCAGAATTAGCAGATAGAAATCACCCAGCATTGAGATATCTAGAAGATAATGCGTTAGGTACTTTTAATCACTCACTTGTAGTAGGAACTCTTACAGATAGAGCTGCTAATAAGATAGGAGCTAACAGCCAACTTGCAAGGGCTATGGCTTATTATCACGATTTGGGCAAAACTATGAATCCAACAATGTTTGTAGAAAACCAGATAGGCTCAACAAATCCACATGATACACTTTCACCAACTGAATCTGCAAATATAATAAAAAGCCATGTAGTTGATGGTATTAAGTTAGCTAAGAAGTTTAAAATTCCCGAAATTGTATATCAAGGAATTCTCGAACATCACGGTGATGCAGTCCTAAGATTTTTTTACGAAAAAGAAAAAACTGTGAACCCAAATGTGTCTAAAGAAGATTTTAGACACTTAGGAAAAAAGCCTTCTTCTAAAGAGGCAGCAATACTAATGCTTGCAGACTCATTAGAAGCTGCATGCAGAGCTATTTTTATGAGTGAAGATGCAGATGAAGGAAAAATAAAGAATGTAATAGAGGAAATTTTTAACGAGAAAATTTCTGATGGCCAACTGAACAATGCTCCCATCACATTTAAAGAGCTAGAAATTATCAGAGAATCTTTTCAGATTAGTCTCGAAGGTTTATATCACCAAAGAGTTCTTTATCCTGAAATAACTGAAGAAGAATAAATAATTTGAAAATTATTTACAAAGGGTATTTTTATAGCAATGAAAAAAATGCATTAGAAAATGCTAGAGAAGAGTATTTAAAGCATTTTAATATTTCCAAAAACTTCTTATTCTTTCTTCATTCTGTATCTAAAGAAGAGTCTGAAAAACTTAACAAACACTATTTTAAAAAAAATGTACCTACTGATGTTCTTACAATTCCACTATATAAAAATATAAAGGAAATTTACAAGCTAAATGAAGAAAACAACGAAGTTCTGGGAGACTTGTTTATTAACAGACAACTGATTAAAAATAACGCATTGAAATATAAAAAAACGATGGCAGAAGAGCTTCAATTAGTCTTGGTTCATGGTTTACTGCATTTAGTTGGTTATTCCCATGAAAATGAAGATAAACTTAAAATGATTGAAAACAAAATATTAAACAAGGTCTGGAATAATGGAAAATGATAAGTCTTTAAGACATCTTGCCATAATCATGGATGGCAATGGAAGGTGGGCACTGAGTAAAGATTTACCTCGTACAGCAGGTCATGCTGCAGGTGAGCATTCTCTATCAAAAACAATAGATTGGGCCATAGCCAATAAGCTAAAATGGCTGACAGTCTATGCTTTTTCAACTGAAAACTGGCTCAGGTCTGAAGAGGAAGTTGATTTTTTAATGTTTTTCAATAGAGACATATTAATTCGAAGACGAGAAGAATTTAATCAAAAGGGAGTCAGATTTAAATTTTTAGGTGATTTAACAGATTCAAAAATACCAGAAGAAAATAAAGACCTGATGAAAGAAACTGAAGAAATAACAAAAAATAATAACACTCTAAATCTTGTGTTTGCATTTAATTATGGATCTCATAATGAAATTCACAATGCAGTTTTAAATTTACACAATGAAAATATTAATGAAATTCTTGAATTGGGTGATATAGAAAGTAGTTTCTATAATTTTTTTCAATACCCAGAAGTTCCTTTCCCTGATGCTTTACTAAGAACTGCAGGTGAGAAAAGAATTAGTAATTTTTTGCTATATCAGCTTTCATATTCTGAGCTTATTTTTATTGATGCTTTGTGGCCTGATGTAAATGAAGACATATTAGACGATGTCTTACTAGAATTTAACAAAAGGAATAGAACTTATGGAAGAAACTAACAGAGAATTATTTGAAAAAGTAGTAAAGGTCGCACAAGCAAGAGGATTTGTTTTTAATGCGTCTTCTATTTATGGTGGCCTCAGAAGCTCCTATGATTACGGACCTCTTGGAGTTTTACTTAAAAATAATATATCTAAATATTGGTGGAAAGACATTGATAATGACAGCAAAATATCTATTTTTCCTGTTGATACAGCTATTATTCAAAGTTCTGAAGTGTGGAAAGCTTCAGGTCATTTAGCTGAATTCTCAGATCCTATGGTTGATCATAAACCAACTGGTGAAAGATATAGAGCTGATCAAGTACCAGACGATATAGACAAAGAAGATCTCACTGAGCCTCGGCAATTTAATCTTATGTTTGAAACAAGCATTGGTCCGGTACAAAATGAAAACTCAACTGTTTACTTAAGGCCAGAAACAGCACAAGGTATATTTGTAAATTTTGAGAATGTTTTGAGAACAATGAGAGCAAAGATTCCTTTTGGAATTGCAAATATTGGAAAATCTTTCAGAAATGAAATAACACCTGGACAGTTTATTTTTAGGACTAGAGAGTTTGAGCAAATGGAGATTGAATTCTTCTGTAAAGAAGAAGAAGAAAATAAATGGTTTGATTATTGGGTAAAAAAGAGAATGGAATGGTATAAATCTATTGGAATCCCAGATACCAGCCTTCGACTTAGAGAGCATAGTGACAATGAATTAGCTCATTATGCTTCAAAAACTGTTGATATTGAGTTTTTGTACCCATGGGGATGGGGAGAGCTTGAGGGAATAGCAAATAGAGGCACCTTTGATCTTTCTTCTCATGAAAAAGCAAGTGGGAAAGATATGTCTTACTTTGACCCCGAAACCAATGAAAAAATAACACCTACCGTAATAGAGCCTGCGGGAGGATTAACTAGAACATTATTTGCTCTACTTTGTTCTTGTTATGATCAAGAAGAAGTGAATGATACAACAAGAACACTTTTTCGTTTTGATTTTAATATTGCGCCAATACAAATTGGAATATTGCCATTAAGCAAAAAAGATGAGTTGATTGAGGTTTCAAATAATATCAAAAATATCTTACAGGAAAACTATAGAACTGAAATTGATGTTACTCAATCAATAGGAAAAAGATACAGACGACAAGACGAAATTGGTACTCCATACTGCATTACAGTAGATTTTGATTCTCTTGATGACAATAGTGTGACAATAAGAAGCAGAGACTCAATGGAACAAGAAAGAATTTTAATAACAGACCTTCCTGGTTTTTTTAGTGATTTGTAATGGGAATAGCTAGGCAATCCATAGAGGATCTTAAGAAAAGGTCAAAAATTAGTGACTTTATTCTGGCCACAACATCAGGTAAATTAAGGGGCACAAAAGGAATGGCTTTATGCCCATTTCATGGCGAAAAAACTGCAAGTATGAGTTTTACAGATGTCGAAAACCTCTTTCATTGCTTTGGATGCAAAGAGGGGGGTGATATTTTTAAATATGTACAAGAAATAAATAATTTAGAGTTCCAAGATGCAATAGAGTTTGTCGCAGAAAAATATGGATTTAAGCTTACTTATACCCAAACAAGTGACAACAGTGATTTTAAAGTTTATCAAGAAAAGATAGATCTAATTAACAACTATTTCTTAGAAACAATGAAATCTAACATATCCAAAGACGCAAAAGCATATTTACAAAAAAGAAAGTATGACAACATAGATATAGAGAAATATTCCATTTCTTTTATCAGTAAAGATGAAGAAAGTTTTAATAAATTTTGTAAAACAAATGAAATAACTAAAGACGATCTTCAGAGACTTGGATTCATAAGTAGTAATGGAAATATGCTTTTTAAGAACAGAATAATGTTTCCAATATTAAGTTTTAGAAACAATATTATTGCTTTTGGAGGAAGAGCAATAGACGATTTTGGTCCTAAGTATTTAAATTCTTCAGATTCAGTACTATATAAGAAAAATAGAAATCTCTACTTTACTAATGAATTTATAACTGCAACTAAAAAGAAGGGATATGCATTTATTGTGGAGGGTTATTTTGACGTACTTTCTTTAAACAAGTTAGGTTATGCAAATTCGGCATCACCTTCAGGAACAGCACTAACCTATCAACAATTAGAATCTGTCTCAAAGTATACGAGTAAAATTCTTATTTGTTTTGACAATGATGAAGCTGGTTTAAAAGCAACTGAAAGAGTCTTGGAAATAAAAAACCAAATTTCAAAACAAGTTGAAATTCACTGTCTAAATCTTCCTTCTAAATATAAAGACATATCTGATGTTTTTGAATCAAAACCAGAATTATTTGATGATATATTAAAGGATAATGATGAGATAGTTGAATATTTATTAAATAAATTTCTAAAAAAAGAGTCAAATAAAAAAAGCGTCTTTAATTATTTCAGAAAAATTACTGCTAAATTAAGCCCTTTGGAAGTTGATATAGCTTTAGATTTATTGTCTGCAAAGTTAAATACTGAAAAAGAAATTCTTAAGAGAGAGCTGAACTTTCAAACAGAGGAAGAGTTTGAACAAGTAGGTGAAACATCATTAAATTCTGTTTCAATATTTCAAGATATAGTTACAGCAAATATTGTTCAGAATAATTTTGAAATTTCTGAAAATGAAAAAGAAATTATTTCCTTAAACAGTGATTACGCTAATTTAATAAGCTCTCTTGAAAGTGACAAAAACAAAAGTAAAGAATATCAAAATATCTCTTTTTTACCAGATCAGTATGAAGAGGCTGTTGTTAGGTTATATCTTTATTTTGCAAATTTTAAAATTGAAACTTTAATTAATAGATTTGAGCAACAGGAAAAAAAAGACTTCTCTCTATTACAGCAAGTTGAAGACTTAAAAAAGAAAAAAGAAATTTATCAGAATACCATTTGAATTCTAGTATTATTAATTTGCTATCCGAGGTAGCTCAATTGGCAGAGCAGCGGACTGTTAATCCGTTGGTTGTGGGTTCAAGTCCCACCCTCGGAGCTATACATTAAATTTTTCACTATAATTAAAGTGAATGGAGGAAAAATGGATTATCTCGCAATAGTTAAAGAAAGAGCTGAAGGAAAAGATCTAAGTGTTTTAGGTGGTTCAGTTAAATTTGTTGCTGACGATACAATTGTTTTTATCGATGGTGTAAATGGAGAAATTTCATCAGACGATAACGAAGCAACTTGTACAGTTACAACAGATACTGAAACTATGCAAGCAATTATGGATGGATCTTCAAGTCCACAAGCAGCTTTCATGACCGGTAAATTAAAAGTTGCTGGTGATATGAGTCTTGCTCTTAAAGTTCAATCAATAATTTCATAGTTAAAAGGGCCTGTAGCTCAGTTGGTTAGAGCAACGGACTCATAATCCGTCGGTCGCAGGTTCGAGTCCTGCCGGGCCCACTTGAAGAAATTTATGAACAATGTAAAAAT